>RRZT010076311.1_pt1 | contig 45639 bp, 35 predicted proteins | sample 2165551 | NCBI WGS metagenome assembly RRZT01 (sample SAMN10456910, study PRJNA506462) | wastewater metagenome | biome: wastewater; feature: sludge; material: wastewater sludge; isolation source: wastewater sludge with Escherichia coli K12::gfp cells carrying plasmid... | place: USA: Moscow, Idaho... | reverse complement strand
TAGGGCGATAGATGCCACGGCAGGGTTTGGGCATGACGGTTTGATTTTGGCAAGTACGGGGGCAAGTGTTACCCTGATTGAACAAAATCCCGTCATGGCACTGCTGTTATGGTTTGAAAAAGAAATCATGAACCAAAACAAAAACTGGCAAAAGCTTCTAAGTCGCATCACCATTTGTTTTGGTAACTCAACCGATGTTTTGCCAAATCTTGACAAAGCTGATCTGATTTATCTTGATCCCATGTTTCCTACAGGCAGCTATCAAGCCCAAGTGGGTAAACATATGCAGCTTTTGCACGTTTTGGCGGACGCTCCCACACCCAGCCAAGAGCGTGAGCTGATGAACTGTGCCAAAGACTCTCTAACTAACACAGGTAAAATTATCGTTAAACGCCCCAATGCCCCCACAAATCCCGCCCCTTATTTTGCAGGGCTCGCCCCTAGCCATAGCGTGGCAAATGAAGCCATTCGTTTTGATGTTTATCTTTAAGTTTAAGATAGTGTATTTGCCAAACCAAGCAATCATTGTGTGAGTTTTCGAAAATATTTTTGCGGTTTTAGTAACAAAAGTTAGTATAAAATGCTACAATAAGTTACAGCAAAGGTAAATGATGACTTGCGTATTTTATTAAAATTGTTTGATTATTTTTTGGTAACTGTTTATAAAACAAAGAAAAATCTATTTCTATTTTGATAAAAATGCGGTATTATATGTCTTTCTCGTGGTAGTAGTTTTTGTAAACGATGTTACAAAAATATAAAACACACTAAGAAGTTATTTATGTTTATATAGTAACTCTTTGTTTTATATACTAATTTAGGGGGTAATTATGCAAGACGTAACAGAAAGAGTAGTCGTTAGAAAATCCGATTTAATCAGTGAAGTTTCCGCCCAGTGCCCACATTTAGAAGATAAGATGGTTGATGAAGCGGTGCGTGAGATTTTAGACCTAATGAGTAACGTTTTATGTTATGATGGTCGCATCGAAGTACGGGGTTTTGGCAGTTTTTGTTTGCATCATCGTGATGCTCGTAAAGCCCGTAATCCAAAAACTGGGGAGATTGTGGAAGTGGCAGCCAAAGCCGTCCCACATTTTAAGCCTGGTAAAGCCCTGCGCGAACTGGTTAATTATCAATCATAAAACAAAGGTATCTATATGTCTTTAATATTAGCCATACTGTTGGCGATATTTTTTGGCTATTCGTTGGCGTTGGTGGTTGCCAATAATTCTGCCGTTGAAGTCAATTTATTGTTTTTGACTGTGCCTAATACCAATTTGGGTTTGGTGCTGATCTTTACCATTGTATTGGGTATTTTGATTGGTATTTTGCTCGCGGTACTTTTATTTAAAGTACTACAAAACAAGCTAGAAATTCGTAAATTGCATAAAGAAGTTGGTACTTTACAAAGTAAACTCATTGAAGCTACCACCAATCTAGAAAATACCAAAACTGCTTTGGAAAGCGCCAAACAAGCAGCAAAAGCAAACACACAAACGCCCGTGGCAGAAGTGGCAAGTCATGACAGCGAGAAAAGCCTATGATCGCCAAGATCGCATCACCCGTCATTGTGGCGGTGGATAAACATGATTTGGGTTCGGCATTGACACTAGCGGACAGCCTAGATCCTACGCTGTGCCGCCTAAAGGTGGGCAAAGAGCTGTTTACCGTGTGTGGTACGCAGGTCGTCAAAGCCTTTCATGACAGGGGTTTTGAGGTGTTTTTGGATTTAAAGTTCCATGACATTCCTAACACCACCGCCCAAGCGGTGCTGGCAGCAGCGGACATGGGCGTATTTATGGTAAACGTTCATGCCAGTATCGGCAGTGCCGCCATGAAGTTATGCCGTGAGCGCTTATCATTGGGCGGTTATGATACCTTGCTCATCGCTGTCACGGTGCTGACCTCTATGAATAATGATACTCTTGCCGAGATTGGTGTGGGGGGTACAGTGGCGGATCAAGTGATGCGACTGGCAATCCTTGCCAAAAATTCGGGCATGAATGGCGTGGTTTGTTCGGCGTGGGAAGCCCAGACGCTAAAACAGGCATTGGGGGCAGATTTTAAACTGGTGACCCCTGGCATTCGTTTGGCTGATGACAAAGCCGATGATCAACAGCGTATTTGTACACCAAAACAGGCGATGGAAAACGGGTCGGATTATCTTGTGATTGGTCGCCCGATTACAGGGGCGGATAATCCAACCGAGAAGTTAAAGCAGATTTTGGCAACGCTTTGATGAACGGAATATAAAAAAAGCTAAGTATAAAACTTAGCTTTTTTTATGTTTTTACGTTTATCAAATTAACGCTGATGTTGTCTTTGCTGTTGTCTTGGTTGTTGTTTGTTGTCTTGTTTTTTGGGAGCTTGCTTTTGGGCGTGGCGGTTTTGTTGGGCTTTTTTGGGAGCTTGCTTTTTGTTTTGCTTTTGAGCCTTTTTAGGGGCTTGTTTTTGTCCTTGTTTATGAGCTTGTTTGCTGGTGTTTGGCTTACTTGGAGCGGCGGATGCAACCACAGGACTTAGAGCAAGAGCAGAAACGGCTAGGATAGAAACAAGTAATTTTTTCATCAGATACTCACTTAATGGATTAAAAGTTAAATAAATTTAAAGTGATACAAAATTAACAATAACATTGATATAACTTTAAATTTAATTGCAAGCGGTGGTGCTTGGCAATGTGAGTATTATAGACATAAATTTTTACAATTTTACCTGTAATTCGTGGCAAAAATGGTTGAATTTTCTTACGCTATTGTTTTAAAAGTAAATTTTAAATAAGAAAAACCCCAAATCTTAAAAAATTTGGGGTTTTGTTTGTGAGTTTACTTCATACAAGGTACATGGAAGACTCACTGACCTGCACGTAGGATACGTCTACTATTAGTTGGGTCAATTACGTCTGCGTAATTGTTCCAGAGACCCAACTAATAGTAGACGTATCCTACGTATCAGCAGGTCTGAAACAGTTTTCCTTGTGATAAAATGATTTGGCTTTTCTCATGGACGACGCAACATCGCCCTTCGCTTTACAGCGAAACGCTAAACTTCACAATGAGGCTATTTTCGTTAATTTAAGATTAAATGTCAAGCGGTTTTTGGGATAGGCGGTATGTTTTAACAGATGATGTGCATTTGTAACCTTTTTGTGGTAAGTCGTTAATTTTTACTTGGATTTTTGTTAAAAATTCGGTATATTTGTTCTATTTATCCCAATATTTTATATTTTAAAAGGCACGTTTGTATGAGCCATAGTTTTGAGCAAATTTTGCACGCATGGAGCGTTCAAGACCCCGCACTCGTTGATATGCTGGTTGCTTTGACCAAAGCACCTGACCCACAGCCGACCACCCCCATTCCCGAAGATGAACTGACCTTTGATAAATTTTTGCAAAAGATTAACAGTTGGGAATTTGCCAAAAAACACCCTGATGTACAGTTTGCCGAACGGGTGGCGATGATTGCCAAATTAGAAGCTGATACGGGTGTTTATCCACTGCCTGATCGTTATAAAATTCATCTACTGTTGGTTAGCCTATGGCAAGACCCAAGCCCTTATGCCCGAGCGGTATTATTGTCCGCCATTGACCGCTTGCCCTTAGTATATGGGGTATGGAAAGGCATCAAACGCATCTATAAAGAAGCTGAAGCCCGCCACGATTATGAAGTATTTGCCCATATTGTCGCCCGCATGGACTGCACCCGCCATGACTATACTCGGGGGTCGGTCGGCTCATCAACCAAAACCTATATGGTATTACGGGCGTGGCGATTTTTGCGTAAGCTTGGCGAGCAGTCGGCTTGGCTGTATCCACACGTGGCAAGCAAGGTTTTGGCGTGTTATCCTGCCGAATTAACTGAAAAAAGCTTATTGTTGGAGCGTAGCTGGGTGTTAAATCACATCTGTTTTCATGAGGCACATCGCTACGGCAAACGCTCATTTAAACATCATAATTATAAGGGGTTATTTAATGCCAATGATCGAGCCTTTGGGCAGACATGGACACGTGATCCCGAGCCACTTTTATGGCTGGTTAAAAGTGCTAATAGCGAGGCAGTACGCCAGTTTGCTACCGATGGCCTAAAACATGACTTTGCCACTGCTTTACGTCAAGTAGATGTTGCAACCATTAATGAGCTTTCTGCCATTAACAAAGCAAGCGTTGCCCGTGATGAGCTTATTGTGTGGCTACTGACCAACTCGCCCAATTTTGAACAAAGTAAGTTTAAGGTGTTGGGACTGCATGATGTGGTGCTTAAACTGCTGTTTTCGGGTTTTGAGCAGGCGTATTTATATGCCTTTGATTATGTCAAAAGCCATGCCCCTGATTTACCGCTTTCTACCTTGCTATTTTTGGCAAACAGCAATTATCCCAAAGTACGTACCTTTGCCATTGAGCAAATTTTAATCCTTGATCCTAGAAAAGTGGTGGGTATTGACGGCTGGGGGCAACTGCTTAATTCGTCTTATCATCATGAGATTGCCGCCAAACAGCTGATCAGTCATTTTAATCGCCGTGATTTTACGCCTGAGTGGTTTTATGAGCGTCTATTAAGTGACAATGTGCACAGTAAAAACTTTGCCAGAACCAACGTCACACAAATTTTTAGCCTAAAAGAACTGGGCACAGCGTTTTTTATGCGTGTGGCACGGGCGATAGAGGGCGATGATAACTATAATCAGTCTTCGGTGCTAGATTTTGCTTTAGATAGCCTAAGAGAGCTTGGCGTGGCGGACGTATCTGCCGAGTTTTGGCAAATCATGCTACTGCACCCACAGGTAAGCGAAAACGTAGAAAGTCTGATTGATGAAAATGTGTTACCTGCCGACAGTTTGCCATTGGACTTTTGGCAAGCCATAGCCAGTGAAGCCGATTGGCAAAAAAATGCGTGGGTACAGGATTTTATCACACCAAAAGCGGACGATGTCACCACTTGGCAAAGACGACTTGCTTTTAATGAAGAGCTACAAACCACCGCTTTATATTATCTTGCTGATGTTAGACGTTTTGTGCCTGCGGGTCTTGGCTTTGACTGGCTGATGAGTTTGGTGCAAAGCGATAAATTTGCCTTACGAGAATTTGCCATTGAGCGTATCAATAAAGGCTTTATCCCTGCCGATTTTGCCCCAAAAAGTGACATTAAAGCAGAAACCAAAGCAGATGCCAATGCTGATTTGGGCGGTCAAAGTTTCTTGTTTACTGGCAAGCTGGCAACCATGACCCGTGGCGAAGCTGAAAACCAAGTCAAAGACCACAATGGCGTAAACAGCGGTTCGGTAACAGCAAAGCTGGACTTTTTGGTGATTGGCGATGACGGTTCGCCCTTGTACGGCAATGGACGAAAGGGCAGTAAGCAGGTCAAAGCCGAAAGCCTGATTGACAAAGGGGCGGGCATTCGCATCATCTCTGAGACGGCATTTTTGCAAATGTTGTCAGGGCAAAGCCGTCAAGTGGACGACAACCAAACCGAACAAGGGGCACAGGTGCTGTGGCAAATGGCGACCGATACCCAAAACCACGCCAAAAGTGCCCTAGCCATTCATTACCTAAGCCGTCATCATCAAAAGCTGTGCATGGAATTGACCGACCGACCTGTCGATCCTGATGCGGTGATTGCAGGCGAGTTTTTTAGTGCCGATAAAGTGATACCGCTGTTTGGGCGGGGTAATCCCGAGCTGCGAGAATTTGCCCTAAACCTTGCCAAATATGAATTTGTGCATTGGCAAATCAGCGACACGCAGTGGCTTGAGATGGCACAAAGCCCACATCAAGACGTTAAAGACTTTATCACCACCGCACTGTTTGCCGATAAAACCAATGCCAATCATACATATCACTACGACAAAGACAAGCTGTCAGCGTCCATGCTTTATACTTTGCTGGACAGTTCGGTGTTTTTTGCCCGTCAGCTTGGGGTTAATTTATTGCTTAAATACCCTGAGTTTCGTGATGTGGATACCTTGTACCGCTTGACCGAAAGCGTGGATCGGGGCGTGCGTCATGCGTCCGTTAAAATGCTGTGGCAACATCAGCGTAAACATAAATCGGCGATGTCTGCTGACAGTGATAGCCTGCTGATGCTGTTAAAACGTGGTTTGTTTGAGCTGCCCCCTGCACGGCTGACCACGCCCGACAATACGCCAAAACCCGAAAATAGCGAGCCCATGCCAAAACCGATATCTGCCAGTCGTGCCAAGATTGCCTTGATTGAGACGTTTCGTGATGTGGCGTTGGCGGACGAAAGTTTTGCCCGTCATATCATGCCAACGCTACAAAGCTTTGTCGTTTCGGCAGGCAAAATGGAACGTCAGGCGTGTTTGGTGGCGACCACCAGACTGCTGCACGCTTATCCGAATTTAAAAGAAGTTAGCTAAATATTGGACAGAGAATAAACAATGAAAAATCTTACACTACCTTATTGGGGGCGGATAAGCCACATTGTAGGTCATCAAGAAACGGCATTATTTTTGTGCCAACGTAGAAGCCAGTTGTATCGCTTGGACTTTAATAAAAGCGAGCTGTTTACCCACGATCTGCCCACATCAATGACCGCCATGAGCGTCATGACTGATGATACCGTGATGCTGCTTGGCGATGATGGGCTGTTTTATCAAACGGATTTTACAGGCAAAAAAGCCAAAGCGTTAAGTAAAACCAGCACATTTGAGCTGATGGACATAGCAGACGACAAAAAACCCCATGCGGTCGCCATGACCAATCGTGGCGATTTGCTTTTGGTGCTGTATCCTGAGCATTTATTGGCTTGGCGATATGACAAAAACAAACTGGGGGCGTTTATTGGGGCATTCCCACAGGCCACGCCTGCCACCGCCCTTGCTTTATCTGATGATGGCAAATGGCTGGTTGTGGGCGACAGCAGTGGGGCAGTAACCAGCTATCAAGATGATGGCAGTACCCTTGTCCTAAGTTCGTCAGAAAGCCTACATACGGGCGACGTGACAGTATTGGCGTTTGAGCCCAAAGCTCAGCAGTTTTTTTCGGCAGGGGCGGATAAGCAGTTACTGCGTACCCACGTTCAAGGCAAACTACAAGGCATAGACCGAGCCAAAGCCAGTGGTCACAGTCAAATGGTGCGTGCTTTATGGGTCAATGATAAACGGCTTTACACAGGTTCAGACGATAAAACCGTCAAAACATGGCAATTTGACAAAGGGCAGCCAACCACCGCCAAAGGCGACCTTAATAAAGTCAAGGCATTGGCACAAATTCATCATTTGGAACAAGACTGCCTTGTCGTTGTGGGAACGGACGAAAGTTTACGCCTAATCCCCCTTGATAAAGACGGCAAAGCAACCGAAGTATCACACGTCATCAAAGATGGCTACCAGCGACTACAAAACGACCTATCAGGCAGTGATGACGACTTTAAAGAAGGCTTACTGTTTTTAGAAAAAATCAAAGACAATCAAGCCTTTGAATTGGTAAAAACTGCCCTTGCCAAGACCACCGATGGATTTCGCCGTGAAGCTCTGACGGCTTGGGTTGCCAGCACCAACTTAAATAAAACAGAGTCGCTACTGCTTGAGCTGATGGCTAAAAACAGCCATGAAAAAGTGCGAGCCATTGCCTTTGATGCTCTAAAAGAACGAGTGAGCAGTGATAAACCTGTATGGACTGATCTAAACTTTTTACAAACAGCGATTGATTGTAAGTTTGTGGATATTTGCCGTTTGGCGATTGCCGAGTACGCTCGTCTTGCCAAGGCTTATGTACATCTTGCCACGCCTATTACCCAAACCTTGCAGTCAGCACTGACCCACAGTTTGCCGATGGTTCGTAGGCTTGCCCTTGCTGAACTGGAAAATTTATTGCCTGATGGTAGTCCACAAGCCGACCTTTGGGCGTTGTCTGCCAATGACAGCGACATCATACAAGCAGGTCTGATCCGTCTGTATCAGCGGGATTTGCTTGGTTCATTGGAAGTCAAACGCCAAATTGCTCTACTGCAAAACAGCAATAACTTACAAGTACGCCAAACCGCCCTATATGTGGCGATATTGTCCGAGCCTGCTTTGGCAGATGCCTTAAAGCACAGCGATGATAACTTTACCCTGACTTTACAAGATTTTGCTGATTTTCGCTTACAAAATGATGGCAAGGGTATGGATTTGGGGCTTGGTGGGGCATTTGCCTTGGACAATAAAGCCAAAAAAGGCGATAAGCCTACGCTGGGCGATGCTGTACTTGAGCCACTGCTACAAGGCTTGGGTAACGCTTATGATGACATCAGTTTTCGTTCGGCGTATGCGTTGGCACTGCTTGGCGATGAGCGAGCACTAGGAACATTGCTGCGTCTGATGGCGGTTGATGATGATAACATTCGTCTGGGCGTGGCAAAGGCATTGGGCGAGCTTGGGGCGATAGATGGTTTGGCGGTGTTGCCGATTTTGCTTAATGACAAAAATTCTGCGGTGCGTCTGTCGGCATTTAATGCTTACCAAAAACTAGCCAGCGATGACCTTTTAACCATTAGCACCGCCATGCAAAGCCATGAAGAAGACATTCATCAAAAGGCATTGGCACTGCTATTAAAATGCAGTCAAGGCAAAAAAATCACCAAAGCAACTGTGGCTTTGTTGACCCAAACGCTAAACAATCCCTTTGCCAGCGTGCGTCAAGAAGTGGTTAAGGTGCTGATTAACCACATGGCGGATAAAGGGCTTGATGAGACTTTAAGCGTGCTAACCCAAAGCAGTCATGGCGATGTGCATCAAGTGGCACTGGATTTATGGCAAGCCAAAGTTAAAGAGCCTACTACTGAACTTGATAGCCAAACAGATATTTTGGTGCAGTTTTTAGCCAATCCTTTTGCCAACATTCGTCAAGCAAGCCTAAATTTTGCCCATAGAGAAAATAAGCGTTTTAGCACCAAGGTTGTTATTGAAACCGCCTTTGCCAGTAAATTTGTGGACGTGCGTAAACAGGGCTTAGAACTGCTCAATACCCACAAATCGCCCGAGCTGTTAGAGCTTGTGGTCGCCCTGATTAATGATGAAGATCACGAACTGCGACTACACGCCCTGACCGTTGCCCTTGGTTTTGGCGATGTCAGCATTCTAAAGGACGGATTGTCTAGCCCTTATGATGACATACGCTTAGCCAGTGCCAAAGCCCTTGCTAAGGTTGGCGATCCCAGTAGCTTTGATGTGCTTGAAGAGTTTTTACAGCGACCTGCCCCCAAAGACCGTCCCAAAGATGAGATAACGCTATGGTCACAAAACATCACGTCTGCCTTGACAGGCTTGGCACTGCTTGGCGACAGTCGGGGTTTTGCGTATTTTAAAGTGTTCTTTGATGGCAATTCAGAATATCAATTTTTGAGCATGGCGGAATTTTTGGCGTATGTGGTCAGTGCTGATGACATGGACGACTTGGCAAAATTTGCCCAAAGCGACCGCCAAAACCTAAGAGACGGGGCAAACCTTGCCCTTGCCATTTGGGGCGATGAGCGGGGTCGGGCTATCTTTGGCGAAAACGTACCGCCACTATATGCCCTGCAAGCCCATAATGGCTTGGGTATCCGCCACGCCTATGACCTACAAAAAACACTGACCCATGACAAGACCACTTTAGCCAGCGTATTACTGCTGATTTTTAGTGATCTTTGTCTTGGTTCAAACACGCCAACTCGCCTGCTTGAAGCCTTGGCGTTGGTTAATGGGGAATGGGCAGTGTTATTGGCAGGCGTGATCGCTCGTTATCATGATCGTGATGGCGTTTGGGATTATGTGGCAACAGCGTTAAATGATGGCTTAAACAGCGAACGCAAAAACGCCCACGATTATCAAAAACGTGAAACGCCATGGGGTTTTACCGCCAAAACTTTACAAGAATTGGCACGTTTTGCCCTGCTTGCCCCTGCAACAGTGCAAGCCAGCACGGTGGATTTATTAACACAAATCAACGCCAAGCATACCTTTAATCATTGGCAAAGCCATTGGACGCTAATGACCAAGCGTTATGCAGATGTTGTATTGCCGATGCCCGAGCCAAGCGTAGATACTACCAATGATAAACAGCGTCAGGCGGTGGCGTTTGGTTCGCTGCTGGGCATTATCCGTACTTGTGATTATCGCAGTGTGGCGACAGGGCTTAAAGGTTTGCGAGAGCTGGCAAGCCTTGCCCAAAGCAACCACACATGGCAAGACGGCACCATACGGGCGATGTTGTCCTTTTTAAATCATGATGATTATCTGGTGCGTGATTTGTCGTGGGATCTGTTACAAACATTGGGGGCGGATACCAGTAACCTTGCCCAAACTGCGATACGTTCATCTTATGATGACATGATACGCCGTGGGCTGGATTTATGGCTGTCTGTGGACGGCTCGGCAGATAAACTGGCGGACTTTTTGGCGACCAGTAGCCCTGATTTGGCCAATGAAACTTATGATTTGTTGGTTAAAAAAGTGGGTAAATTACAGGCGGGTATGTTGGCGTTAGATGCCTATCATCTGCCCCTACGTCGCCAAGCGATCAATGAGTGGTATTATGCCGATGATGTCGCCGAACAGCTTACCATTAGCCAAAAGGCGGTACAAAACGATGATTGGTGGACAGCGTTTAATGCCTTGCAGATTTTGCTTGATGTGCCAAGTGTCAATAAAGCCGATTATTTGGATCGTGCCTTTGAATTTTTACAAAGCGGTCAAGACTATTATTATGCCCGTTGGCAACTGTTACCGCTGATTACTCGTCATTATAAAGATGGCGTGGCAGCTCGTTTATTGACCTTGTTGGATACCCCGAACCAAAAATTAAACACTTCTGACATTTATGAAGAAGTGGGCGATTTGCGTGATGTGAGTGTGGTGGATAGCCTATTAGAACGCTATACCCAAAAAACCAGCGAGCGACTGCATATTGTTAAAGCGTTGGTTGCTATCAGTGGCTTTGATCAGTACATAGAAGATTATGACGATGAGTCAGGCGACAAACGTTGGCTTGATAGGCAGTATCCACGCCATACCGATGTCTTGTTAAAACTGATGTCATTGGCATTAAATAAAGCCCATTATCCCGACTTTATGGGGCAACTGCGTAACCTTGCGTGGGTGGCGGACGAGCAGTATCAAGCAAGCATTGATGAGCTGTTTATACAAGCCCTAAAACAGCTACCCAGCGACCACAGTGCCAAGATTGCCAGTGCCATGAGCTACCGAGCCGAAAAACGGGGCGGTGATTTGTCAGGACTGCGTGTGGCACTGAGCAATAAAGACCCTGAAGTTCAGTTTATTGGGGCAGAAGGGCTTGCCAAATGCGGTATTAAAGATGGCTTTGCGGTGCTGATGGCGACCGTTGATCATAATAGTGATTATCATCTAAGAAGACGGGCGGTGTTGGCACTGGGTCATTTGGCGGACGAAAACGCTTATGACAAACTGCTAAAACTTGCCGAAGATGGCGAGCACGCCTTGCAAGATGTTGCCAGTGAAGCCTTGGGGCATTTGGGTCAAGGCGAGCACGGACAGCAAATCTTTAAGCTGTTAGAAAAATGCATCAAAGGCGACCGTTATGGCGACAATCCTGCACTAGAACACTGGCTAAATGGTCTGCGTTATCTCAATACCCCACAAAGCTGGCAGTTGATCCGTCAAGTCATCAGCGAGCGTTATGATGCGTCCTTTGGCTATGATGATGGGCTAACCGATGGACAATTACACGCCATTAAACTGCTTAAACACCATGACGACCCTGCAAACCGTGAACTGCTGCTACAGCTGCTGCGTCATCAAGACGATCAAGAAGTGGTAGAGACCGCTCACAGCGTGGCAAGCGTGCTATGGGGCGGGGCGACCGATGTGGTCTATGAATACGACTGGGCGACCCTAGGTGGTCATTATCCGCTGGTGCTACAGCGTGTCAGCTTAACAAGGGTGGTTAGCCATGCAAGCCTTGATGAGCTGGTTGCCTTTATTATGGAGACAAAATCAGCCACCCAAGCCCTAAATGCTGAAGTGTTGGCAGGCGTGAGTGGGGCGATACTGCGTCAAACAGGACTGCCTAAAGCCACGCTAGAGACTTTATTGTCCGATGATGGCGTAACCACTCAGCAGATTGCCCTGCAATACCTAACTCAGCACCCAAGCGATTACTGGTCAAAGGCGGTGCAAACCCAAATTACCAAGCAACTACAGCAGCTTCAAGGGGCTTGGGGCGAGCGTCTGACCTTATGGCAAAAAGACCCCAATCGTGCTGACAGCGATACTCAAGTCAGACAAGAATTATCCGCCTTGGTCAGTGCTTATCTGTGGCTGTTGCTACGTTATGGCAGTGATAAAGCGACCACCAACGATACGCTGTCTTGGCTGTTGACTGGGGAAAGTTTGGCAATCAACCAAGCTTTACCAAGCGTGGCTTATGTGCATAATGTGTGGCTACGACAAGCCCTACTTGCCCTAACTGCCCGTGATGATGATATGGTAACTGCGTGCCGTGATGTGCTGGCAGGCGTGTCATCTTGGGCGACAACTGAGCTTGGCGAGCTTGCCACGGTGCTGATCGCTAAAGCCGACAGCAAAGGCAAATCTTGGACAACCGAACTTGGCAATTTGGCGAAATCCTTAATGGGTAAAGGCACCAGCCAAAAACAAGCCACGCCACACGCCAAGCTATTGGCATGGGTGCAAGCAGGCGATATTTCTGCCTTGTTTGACATGGCAAATGATAAGGGCTTAGATGAAGCCTTGCGTATCAGTGCCATTGAAGGCTTAGGACAGCTAAACGCCCCTGAGGTTGCCGAGCGACTGCTGACCATTAAAGACACAGACCCCGATACCGACATTCAAAAGTCAGCGTTTTCGGCACTGCGTCGTTATCAGCGTCGCCAAGCGTCTTTGGCAAAACTTGCCGCCTTGTCAGCTACCACGCAGTCTTAGTTTGCTAACACCCATTTAGGAATGATAATAAAATGACCCAATCCACTTTACAAAACGAGGACATGGCAAGCCAAAACGCCCCCAATAACGGCTGTGCCATGCGACTGGACTATTTACGCCCCAGTCAAATTCATGGCGATCATGTGGCGTTATTTGCTCAGTTAAACCGCCCTGAGGTGGCGTTTCATGGCACGGTAAAACAGCCCCTACTGTTTCGGGATTGTTTGCTTGCCTTGTTTGACACGGTTAGCAGTGATTACCGCTATGTCCCCAAAGATCGCACGGCTTATACTGCCTTTATGCAGATGAAACGCACCAGTGCCAATCGTGGGCTATTTACCGCCCAGCGTGCGTATTTTGATTGGCTGTTTAATAACGATCCGTTGGCGTATTGTATCCTTGATCCCATTGTGCAAGTACATCAAGAGGGCGTAACCTTTGAAGTGTTTAGCAAGGACGAAGGCTGTTATGCCCAGCTGACCTTTGATAAATCGCTGTTTGAGACGGTGGGCGAGTGTGTATTTGGTACCACGCACATTGATTATAGCAGTGAGCTGTTAAAGGGCGTGGAACAAATCCGCTCTTATCGCCCCACACAGCTTGACATTGGTCATCAGGCGGTAGAATTGGCGGTTGGTAGTGATGATGATAAACAGCAAGTCATTGAAAAACGCATTAACGTGCCAAAGACGTGGATACGCTCTTTATTGCAAGTACAATCCGCCAGCACGCTAAGCAAAGACACCTTTAGCCTTGATCCTGTGGCATTGTATAACCTGCTGTTTGAACTGCGTATGCACGCCGATGTAAAAGGTAAAAAGCGGGGTCTGGTGATTGAGCTTGCCCCCAATAAATACCCCACGCTGATGCTTGAGCCTTTTGATACTGTGGTACAAAGCAGAGCCAGCATTTATCAAGGGACAGCCGCCAAAGTGGTGCGTCTGTGGGGCAGAAGACGACTTGCTCTGCTTAAAAAAGTGTTGCCCTATACCAAAACCATTAACGTCACGCTACTGGGTCAAGGTATGCCAAGCTACTGGCATTTGTCGGGGGAAGGGTTTGATTTGACCTTTGCCATGACGGGCTTTAGCAGTGCCAACTGGTCGCAGGCGTTAAATTTTGATTTACTGTTACCCAAGCGTCCTGACAGCACGGGGCAAAGCGATGAGCTGTTAAGCGTCATTTCGGCACTGCAAAATCAGCCTAGCACCCTAAAACAGCTTACCAGTGCTACAGGTATTAAGGCAGGCGAGCTTAAAACATTGCTTATTCAAGGCGGACAGCAAGGCTTGGTTCGTTATGATTTGGCAAATGACTGCTATTATTATCGTCCCCTAAGTGATACACCGCTGGATATGTCAGCGTTTGCTTATCAGACGCTTGCCCAAAAACAGGCTCATGAGATTTTGGACAACCCCAAAGCGGTCAAGGATTTGAGCATTAACATCATACCAACCAAAGGCGTGGACGTATCGGCAACCATAGACGTACCACAAGACGCCCGCAGTTATCACGCCCAAATCCACATCAACGAAGAAGGTACGGTGGGGCGTGCCGAATGTAGCTGTCCGCAGTTTTTACAGCACCGCCTAACCCAAGGGGTGTGCAGTCATCTGATTGCCCTACGTTTGGCGTATGCCAGTCATGACCTAAGTAAAGACCCCAAGCACCGCTATCATGAAACCCGTCTGTTTAGTAAACGCCAAGAAACAGAGCAAACGGTTGGCGTGGCAAACTTAGAACAAGTACAAATCACGCTTAATCAAACCAAAGTCGTCATAGAGCGTACAGGACGTAAAGCCGTGCGTCAGCAGTGGATTTTTAATAGCCCAAGTCATGCCAAAGACGCATTTTTGGATCATATTGCACACATACAAGCCACTGGCTTTTTGGAAAATCAGGTGATTTAAGCCATGTCAAAACCAACTTCTAAAAAAAGAACTTCTTTACAAAAACAGTGGCAAGAGCAGTGGCAAGCCATTGAAGACGCAGGCGGGCGTTATCAATATGTACAGCAGCAGCTAAAAGCCCAAGGCTTTATGTTAGAACGTCGCCCCATTGACAGCATGACTGCCAGTGAACGTGAACGTTATAAAAAACAGCTTAAAGCCGAAGCCGCTGCCCGTAAACAGCTAAAAAAAGACACTTGGCAAGCCTATAAAGCTCATCATATCGTGCATTTGGGGCATGGGGTGTATTGGACGGACGACCAAAGCGATGACAAATACGACATCAAAGACCGCCAAAATCGCCTTATAGAAAACGGCTTGCCTGTCTTTAAAAATCCCCAAGCCCTAGCAAGTGCCTTGGGGCTGACTATCCCACGGCTCAAGGGTCTGTGTTATCAAGCGGACGTGGCAACTTGTGTGCCTTATACGCATTTTACCATTACCAAACGCAGTGGGGCGGACAGACAAATCTGGGCACCGATTCCCATGCTAAAGACGGTGCAACGCTTTATTTTGTCAGAGATTTTAAATAATCTGCCGATACATGGCTCATCGCACGGCTTTATCCAAGGCAAATCAGTGCTGACCAATGCCAAACCGCACAGCGACAGCCGTATTTTGATTAAGCTAGACATTAAGGACTTTTTTCCTACGGTTAGCTTTCGCCGTGTCAAAGGGGTATTTCGTCAGGCAGGCTATCAAGAGCAAATCGCCACATTGCTTGCTCTACTATGTACCGAGTCGCCCCGAGATATTGTCAAGCATGACGGCACGACTTATTATGTGTCGCTTGGTAAACGCTGTCTGCCCCAAGGTGCACCGACCAGCCCTGCGTTAAGTAACGTGGTGTGTTTACAGCTTGACAGACGTTTGACGGGGCTTGCGGTTAAACATGGACTGCGTTATAGCCGTTATGCCGATGATTTGACCTTTAGTGTGCCACAAAATACCAAAGCCAGTGATGAAGAATTAGTCAAACTTATTCCCTTGCTACTAGGTTCGGTGTCCAAAATCCTAAGCGAAGAAGGTTTTGTACTACATAGCAAAAAAAGCACCATTTTACGTCAAGGTGCACAGCAAGCGGTAACGGGGTTGGTGGTTAATGACAAACAAGAACCACGTTCGCCACGCCACATCAAACGTATGCTACGTTCAGCCCTGCATAACCTAGAGCAAGGCAAACCCCTGCCCGAAAATGAAACCATGGAACGGCTAATGGGTTATGTGGCTTGGGTTGGGCTTAGTGAGCCTGAAAAAGGGCGAGCGTTGTTAAGCCGATTGCAGGCGGTGGCAAAGTCCAAAGGCTGATGTTAAGCCATAAAAATACCCCTAAATAAATTAGGGGTATTTTTATGGTGAAAGTAATGAATAATTAATACAAGGCGACAAAGCTCGCAGTGTACAAGTAGTACATAAGAGCTTTGGTAACGCAGTAGTAATTGTTTAGTAATTTCACCATTTTATGTTTATAGTTTACACGCACCGCCTGCACAGCCGTCATCCATGTCGCCTTGGCTGTCGTCCGCACCGTCTCGGGTATTATGATAATACAGGGTTTTTACGCCATATTTATAGGCGGTCAATAGGTCTTGTATCATCACTTTGATAGGTACACGCCCGTCCACAAAACGTTTGGGATCGTAGTTGGTATTGGCAGAGATGCTTTGGTCAATAAACTTTTGCATGATACCGACCAGTTTTAGATAACCGCTGTTATCGGGGATTTGCCACAGCAGTTCATAATTAAAGCGTAGCTTGTCAATGTCAGGCACAACTTGCTTTAAAATACCGTCTTTGGACGCTTTGATAGACACCAAGCCACGGGGCGGTTCAATGCCGTTGGTAGCATTGGCGATTTGGCTACTGGTCTCAGACGGCATAAGAGCCGACAGCGTAGAGTTACGCAGTCCGTGTGCCTTGATGTCTTGGCGTAGGCTTTCCCAATCTAGGTGTAGCGGTTCTTGGCAAATGTCATCTAGGCTATCTTTATAGGTGTCAATCGGTAAAATGCCTTGACTGTACGTGGTTTGGTTAAACCAAGGGCAAGCCCCTTTTTCTTTGGCAAGTTTGTTGGATGCTTGTAGCAAATAATACTGCAAGGCTTCAAAGGTGCGGTGCGTCAGCCCCAAGGCACTAGCGTCCGAATAACGAGTGCCATTTTTTGCCAAATAATAAGCATAGTTAATCACGCCCACGCCAAGGGTACGGCGATTCATACTGCCTTTTTTGGCGGCAATGACGGGGTAGTCTTGGTAGTCAAGCAAAGCGTCCAAGGCACGCACGATAAGTTCGGCAGGTTCTTTGATATCGCTTAGGTCATTGATTTTACCAAGGTTAATGGCAGACAATGTACATAGAGCGATTTCGCCATTTTCATCATTGATGTTGTCTAGTGGTTTGGTCGGCAGGGCAATTTCCATGCATAGATTAGACTGACGCACAGGGGCAACGGTTGGATCAAAGGGGCTGTGGGTGTTGCAGTGATCAACGTTTTGGATATAAATGCGTCCTGTGTTGGCACGCTCTTGTAGTAGGGTGCTAAACAGGCTGCGAGCCGAGACTTGACGTTTGCGAATGTTGTCGTCCGCTTCGTATTGGGTATAAAGGGCTTCAAATTTTGCTTGATCGGCAAAAAATGCGTCATACAGCTCTGGCACATCAGACGGCGAAAATAGCGTGATGTTTTCATCTTTGATTAGGCGAGTGTATAGCGTTTTGTTGATTTGTACACCATAATCCATATGACGCACACGGTTATCTTCTACGCCACGGTTATTTTTAAGTACCAGTAGGCTTTCTACTTCTAAATGCCACAAGGGATAAAATAAAGTCGCTGCCCCACCACGCACACCGCCTTGTGAGCAGGATTTTACCGCTGCTTGGAACATTTTAAAAAACGGAATACAGCCTGTGTGCTGGGCTTCGCCACCACGAATCGGACTACCTAGGGCACGAATTGCCCCTGCGTTAATGCCAATCCCTGCACGCTGAGACACATAACGCACAATGGCGGACGTGGTGGCATTGATGCTGTCTAGGTTATCGCCACACTCAATCAGCACGCACGAGCTAAACTGGCGGGTTGGGGTACGCACGCCCGACATAATGGGCGTGGGCAGTGAAATATAAAAGTTGGACGTGGCATCATAAAACCGCTTGATATAATCCAAACGCTTATGTTTGTCATAACCTGCAAACAAACACATACCAACAAGCATATATAAAAACTGCGGACTTTCAAAGACTTTTTTGCTGACTCGGTCTTGCACCAAGTATTTGCCCATCATTTGTTCAACGGCAGCATAAGCAAGATTCATATCACGGTCGTGATCGATATAAGCATTTAGCTCATCAAACTCGCTACGGTCATAGTCAGCAAGGATATGAGCGTCATATCTGCCTTGCTCAGTCAGACGGCTGACGTGGTCGTATAGATGTGGCGGTTCAAAGTCATCGTAGGCAATCTTACGCAAATGAAAAATCGCCAATCGTGCCGCCAAATACTGATAATCGGGCGTTTCTTCGGAGATTAAATCCGCTGCCGCCTTGATGATGGTTTCGTGAATGTCTTGGGTGGCAATGCCGTCATAAAACTGAATGTGCGAGCGTAACTCCACCTGTGACACCGAAACATTATCCAAGCCTTCGGCTGCCCAAGTGATGACCTTGTGGATTTTGTCTAGGTTAATGGGTTCAAACGTTCCGTTACGTTTTTTTACTTTGATTTTGTCAATGTGTGTCATACGCACGCCTTACTGCTGAAAAATTAAACAAAAAATGTTTTTTAACAAGAAAAATAGCGATAACTCAAGGAGTTAATTTGTGGATAGTGTTAAAAATAAACCACTATATCTAGTGCTTATCAAAAAACAGGGCACAATATAGCCTAAAAAATTTTAAATTACTAGCTTGTATTTTGGGATAAATTATGGTTGCTTTTTGGTGTGGGCTGGGCAAAGTAAAGCGTGGCAAGACGCACAAATTTGTCAAGGGGGTGATAAATTTTTATGATAAAAATTTTTTTAAGGGCATGGTAATGTTGTTTGTTTTAAACACCAATCATCTTGCCAAACTAATGCGTGAACAGTATGATAAAACTTTTAATGACTGGGGATTATATGAGCGATGGTTATTTTTGTGACAAGATAGACGCACTGGGGCAGTGGCATTATACCGCCATTCATGTTGCTAAAGGGGCAAAGCCTTATTATCAGCTATTGACAGGCGGTGCTCAGCGGCGGTTTATGCTGTCAGGACAGGATTACTGCTATTATGCAGGGACGATTTCTTATGATTATTATGAGACTTATCTATTGTACAATCCACAAAAGCCCATGCAGTATTCGCCCATTAGTCCCATTGGCTCCGCTGATGTGGAGCATTATAAAGCCATTGGCGAGCGTGGGGCGGTTGATTATTGGCGGTATTGGGCGAACTTCTTTGCTAAGATGCTCATTGATACGCCTTATGGTATGCTAAGTGCGGGCGAGTGGCGGATTGTTCCTATATTGCCCATAAAACCCCAAAAAAGCACACCCTTTACCATGAGCTTATCAGGGCATGATTATTGGAAGGCTTATGGCAAGATGGGTAAATATTACCCCTTATCTAGCATGGCGGTCAGTTACTATGATTTGGATAAGACGTTGCTGGATATGGCAGGCGTGCAGGAATATAATCGGGAGCGTTATCGTAATTTGCTGTTTTATGCTGGGCATTTACCCCATGCAGATGATGGGCGGGTCAAATGGTGGCGAAAAAAGATACGAGAACAGAGCTGTCCGCCTTTGTTGGTGTGGTGGCAAAGTTGGCTACAGGGTTATTTTTTGCTTGATGGTTATGCCAGATTGCAGGCGTATTTACTTGAAAATGTCGCCCCTGACGTGCTTGCCATTACCCCTGTGCAAACCCAGTATTATCCTGTGCCCGAAAAGACACGCTTACAGATACTTGCTTCACTGGATAATACCCTTGCCAAAGCCCCAAAAGGTCAAGGATTAAGCCAGCAGCACATCGATGAACTACTGATCCGTGCCTATGATGATGGCGAAAGCATTGATGATAGGGGATCGGGCAAGATGATCCATAACCTTGATACACTGTGGGACAAGAAGGTGCAAGACTTCGCCCAAGACAGTGGCGTGGTGCAGGGGGAGCTTGGGTTTTTGTATGGCGAGATGTGATGGTACTTTTTGCCAACCTACCTTTATGTTACAATAACCGCTTTGCCAAAACCAGAGAACGTTATGACCGCCCCCACCACCTTTGCCGATGCTTATCAAATTTTAAAAACCAATGCCGAGCAATTAGAAAATGCTGACACCTTAGACATTGATGGTCTGGTCGCCACCGTAGAGCAAAGCATACAGGCGTACAAGGTCTGTCAAGAGCGTATCAGTGCCGTAGAACAAGCCCTACAAAAAACCTTTGACGAGTTGCCCAGCACCAACGCCCAGCCATAAGAGTGCCCCATGTCTGACATTCAAACCCTAAGCACCCCAAACCCCGAGCCTACGCCACAGCAAGCCCTAGAACAGCGTTTTATTCCCAAGGCGTTAAGTGAGCTTGACGTGCAGGGTGTTAATTTAAAACTGTCTTTATCTTATGCGGATACTGTCTTTGCTAAAGTAGGCATAGACGCATGGCTGACTAAATTGCCTATACTAAAATCATTGACCCCGTTTCGCTCACATAAGCGTTCGCAGGATTTGGATATATCTTGTGTGGTGCTAGATGAGCAGTGTAATGTGGTGGATAGCATTTGGTATGCCAATCTGCGAAATGCTAACCAAAGCCTACGCCATACAGGCGACAGCCTACAAGGGGCGAGCACTTACGAAGAAAACTTTATCAATCAAGAAGAAATCCATGTCCGCCTAAAAGAGCTGCCCGATACCGCTCATCATCTGCTGTTTTTTGTCAGCAGTTTTTATAAACACCCTTTAGCTCGTGCCAATAAAGGCGTGGTGATATTAAGCGATAACGAAAACCGAAACATTTATAAACTAAGTCTGGACACCTTAGAAAAACATACCCATGCTTTATTGCTTTGTCATTTACAAAAAATAGATGGCGAGTTTTTATTGGATATGCCCTTAAAGGTGGTTGAGATTAAAGACACCCAGCCACAAGTCTTTATTAAAACCCTTGCTGATTTATCCAGTGAATATATTTTAAACCCTAGAAATTTATAATACCCTATGCACAGTTTTTTGACGTTGGCACTGATTTTATTGCCCATGTTTGTGGGTTTCTTTTTGCCCCAGCGTGCCAAACTTAATCATTATGCCGAACAAGGTTTAAATGGCTTGGTATTTATCATCTTGATGGTGATTGGGGCTGAACTTGGGCTAATTGGCGACATCGGGCAACGCCTTGGCGATATTGTGCTTTATGTGCTGCTGCTGATGGCTTTAACGCTAAGTTTTGGTACGCTTGGGCTATGGATTTTTGAAAAATGGCAAACCTTTCCTTATCAAGTACACGGCTATCACGAAAATAAAAACAGCGTTTCTTTAGCGGGCAGTTTAATACAAATTGGCTGTTTGGCGGTGGGTTTTGCCATTGCTAAAATACTGCCTGCTGATTTTGTCATGCCTGATTATGTGATTACTGTGCTACTGATGGTATTGTTATTATTGGTGGGTATTTGTTTACGGGCATCGGGCGTAAGTTTAAAACAAGCACTCATCAATAAATACGGGCTGCAAATGAGCCTAGTATTTATGGTGTTTACCCTGATGGGCGGGGCGGTATTTGCTTTAATGACTGATGTTCCTATATCACAGGGCTTGGCAATGGCATCAGGCTTTGGTTGGTATTCGCTGTCAGGGACGGTGATGACGGACGCTTATGGGGCGGTGTGGGGCAGTGTGGCACTGTTTAATGATTTGGGGCGTGAGTTGGTTGCTTTATTGTTTATCCCTTATGTCATGCGCCATTCACCCACATCTGCCATTGGGCTTGGTGGCGTGACCAGTTTGGATTTTACTTTGCCGACTTTGACGGGGTCGGGGGGCATACAAATCACGCCATTGGTAATCAGTTTTGGTTTTATTACCAATGTGGTGTCGCCTGTGTTGATGGTTGGTTTTAGTGCTTTATGATTGGTCAGTGCTGTAAAAGTAATGTAATATTCTTTACAAAAAGAGAATAATTCGCATTAAAACTTGCTTTTTAACTAAAAATTTTAGATAATACCCAGCGATAATAATCGTTATCATTTACATTTGCAAATTTGTTGCGGTAAAATTTGTGGGTCAAAAATAGGTTGATTTATGAGCGTTGATACGGCGGTACATTCTACAGGCAAAAACACGGCGTTGGCGATTGCCATTACTGTAGGGCTACATGGCGTGGCAGGTTTTGGCTTGGCGACCATGCAGATGTTACCCCTGACACCGCCAAAAATCACACCGCCTTTAGAAATACAAATGATAACGCTCAATAACGAAGAGTCTCCCGAACCGCCAAAGCCCATTATGCCCGAGCCTATCGTTCAAGAAACGCCAAAACCTAAAGCCCCTGAGCCAGCACCCACACAGGCACAAAGCTCTGCTCCTGCTCCGTTACCTGTCCTTGCTCCTGTGCCAGTGCCAAGCAAACCAAAAATGGTAGAACCCAAAAAGTCTGCTGATCCAGTGTCACCTAAAACTGAAAAACCCCAAACACCGCCAAAGTCTGATCCAGTTAAACCCGATCCAACACCGCCAAAAATTGAACGAACTCAAGCACCACAGACACCCGATGTTGATCATAGCAAGCTACTACAACAGCAAGAGCAACAAAAAGCTTTTGAGTTGGCACAGCGGCAAAAAGAAGAAAATGAAAGAAAAGCCAAATTAGAAGCTGAACAAGCCAGGGCTAAAGCAGAAGCCGATAAAGCAAAAGCAGAAGCCGAAGCTCGTGCCAAGGCGGAAGCTGATAAAAAAGCAAAAACAGACGCAGAAGATCGCGCTAAAGCTGAAGCTGAAGCCCGCAAAAAGGCGGAAGCTGATAAAGCTAGAGCAGATGCTGAAAGAGCCAAAGCCGAAGCGGACAAAAAAGCAAAAGCAGATGCCGAAGCTCGAAAAGCCGAAGCTGACAAAGCTAAGCAAGCTAAATTAGATGCCGACAAAGCCAAAAAAGATGCAAATGGTCAAGGTAGTAAAGGCGACAACCCTAAAAATGATAAAACAGACGGCAAAAAGGATGACGGCAAAAAGCAACCCCTAACAGGGCAAAATTTAGGCAGTCTGTCCGCTTCATCCGCCAGTTGGCGAAATAAACCCAATTTTAGCGGTATCACCTCCGAGCGTCTAAGCAATGAAACGGTCAGTTTTACCGCCACACTAGCTATTGATGAAAAAGGTAGAATTAAAAGCGTGTCAGGTGTCAATACAGGCGATAAAGCCCTAGATCGCCAAATCAGTAATGCCATCAAGCGAGCCAGTTTACATCCCTTTAAAAACGGTAGCGGGCAACTGATGTCAGGTACAGCAACTTTCCCAGTTTCGGTCAAAGTACCTTAACCCATATCCTATTTTATAGTTATCAAAAATTTTTAAGGAAACATGATGGATTTTGCACATTATTGGCAATATACAGACGCTGTTAGTAAGACCTTGTTTTTTGTCTTGATTTTATTGTCCCTTGCGTCTTGGATTGTGGGCATCATGCGACTTCTAAAGTCCAAGCAAATGGCAAATAGCATAGCAGACGACCTAACAGGGCGGTTAAAAAGTGCCGACCAAGATTATAACGGTTTAGAATTTAGCCAACGTAAAACCGTGGTAGAACAGCTACTGCTAAAAAACATCGCCAATTACCGCTTTGAACTAGAAAAAGGCACGCCTGTACTAGGCACGACTGCTGCCATTGCCCCGTTTATTGGGCTGTTTGGTACGGTGTGGGGGATTTTTCACGCCCTACATTCCATTGGCGAAAGTGGACAGGCGGGCTTGGCTCAAGTGGCAGGGCCTGTGGGCGAAGCACTTATCATGACAGGTTTGGGCTTGGCGGTTGCCATTCCTGCGGTGGTGTTTTTTAACATCATTGCTCGCATTAACCGCCGCGCCATTCATATTGCTAATGATACCGCTCATCAGTTATTAGCCGAAAACGCACGACAATAGGGGGCGATATGGCATTTGAATTAGGTGATAATGACCACGACGGTATGAATGAAATCAATCTGATTCCGCTGATTGATATTATGCTGGTGCTGATGATCATCTTTTTGGTAACGGCAACGGTGCTAAATCCGACTGTACCACTGGATTTACCCAAGACTTCGGCAAGTATCAATGATGTGCCCCCTGAAGTGATACAGGTTAGTATTGATGCTGATGGTTTGATTTATTGGGATAAAACGCCTGTGACGCTGGACGAACTGGGCAAGCGTTTTGCCAGTGAAGTGGCGGAAGGTAAAAATCCACAAGTGCATTTGCGAGCCGATAAACAAGGCAAATATGATACTGTGGCACAGGTGCTGGCGACGGCAAGCCAAAGTGGTTTAACTAAGATTGCTTTTGTAAATGAATAAACCTTAAACGTCATAGCATTGATTTACCCTTACAAATTACGTTATCATAACGCCTTTGTAAGGGTATTTTTATATCCAATTTTTAAAATCTATAAATTTCATGCTAACCACGTCCCAATTATCCATTTTCGCCCACGACAAATGCTTATTAAATGATGTTTCTATCACCCTAAAACCCGCCACCCTTTACGCACTGATCGGGCATAATGGTTCGGGCAAATCCACACTCATCAAAGCCTTGGCAGGGGAAACCAAACCCACACAAGGAGCGATTTCCCTTGACGGTCAGGATTTAAGCCGGTTTAGCCCCAAAACCCTTGCCAAACAGCTTGCCTATTTGCCACAAAAACTGCCCGATCAAGCAGGATTTACGGTGGCAGAGCTGGTGATGCTGGGTCGCTTTGCTTATCAGTCGTGGCTTGGCAAACCCAGTGATCAGGATAACACCATTGTTCAAGATGCTATGACGCTGACCGATACCCAGCAGTTTGCACAGCGTCCGTTGACCGATTTATCAGGTGGCGAAAAGGCTCGGGCGTGGCTTGCCATGTGCTTGGCGCAAAGGGCAAAGTATCTACTGCTCGATGAACCGCTTGCCCCCCTTGATGTGGTGTATCAGGTGCAGATGTTGCGCCTTATCCAAAGATTGGCTCATGAATTTGGGCTTTGTGTGTTGGTGATTGTTCATGACATTAACCTTGTGGCAGGGTTTTTTGATGAAGTGATCGCTTTAAAGGGTGGTCGGCTGTGTTATGTGGGCAGTGCTGATACGCTGATGACTGCCGAGGCGCTGGCGGATATTTTTGGGGTAGATTTTAAGTTATTAACCCACCCCATTAGTCATAAAAAAGTGGCGGTGGTATAAAAGTGGGTTTAAAGTTTTTTAACATTAGCTTAATTTTGTTGACTGTTTTTATGGTGGGGTGTGATGACACCGCCAAACCGTCCGCCCATGACCTACCACAAAACCCCCAAAGCATCATTACCCCCGATTGGAACGTGGCAGGAACATTGACTGCTTTGGGCTTGCCCCCTGTGGCGACTGGCGATGTCAAAAGTTATCCTGATTGGTCGTTAGAGCCTGCCTTACCAAATGGGACGATTGACCTTGGGGCTCGTTTTAACATCAATCCCGAATTGGCACATCAGTTGTCAGCGGATTTGGTAATAGACAGTGCTTTTTATTCGCACATGAGCGGTCTGTATGGCGATGTGCCTGTGTATTTTTATCATGGTGTCGCCCAAAAAGAAGTTCGCCACTGGGACGATTATGCCAATGCCACCAGAGAGCTTGCCAAGGCGGTGGGGCGAGAGCGTGAAGCCGAGCGGTATTTGGCTGACAGCAGGGCAGAGCTTGCCACGCTTGGCAAAACGTTTAAGGGTAGCTATCCGCACATCAACCGCCTAGCCGTGGTGCAGTTTGCCAGCAGTCAGCAAATCCGCAGTTATACCGACAGTAGCCCCTTTGCCCCTGCCTTGCAAGAAATGGGGCTTTCTTTATATACTTTTGGTGGTGGTAATGTGTGGGGCAGTGTGGATATTGGGCTTGGCGAGTTGACCGCTTTGGGGCGTGATACTTGCCTTGTGGTTATTGAGCCGTTTAGTCCCATGCTACAAACAGAACTTAGCCAAAATGCCTTATGGCAGGGTTTGGGGTTTGATACAAAAACTGGGTCGGGGCGTTGTTTGCTGATTTTACCGCCAGTTTGGGCGTTTGGCGAAATTCCCAGTATGATAGGCTTTGCTCGGGCGTTAAACCAGTCATGAAACCGTTATCCTTGATAAACTTAATAAAAGCCAATGTTGGTGTATTGACCTTGTTTAGCTTATTTAGCTTGGCGATTGTTAGCAGTGTGGCGGTGCTTGGGTCGTGGGGACAGGATTTGGTGTGGCTGTTTTTGGGCTCGGATACGCTATTTACCCTATGGCAAACAGGCGAGCTGTCAGCGACCGAAGTTGCCAAGGCTTTAACACTTATCCCAACCATGTCTGTCGCTGTCCTAGCAGGGGGGCTGCTTGGGGTGTCAAGTACGCTACTGCAAGTGTTAGCTAAAAATCCGCTTGCGTCCGATAGTACACTGGCGGTCGGTAGTGGGGCTCAAATGGCACTGCTACTTGCCACGCTGTTTGTGCCAAGTTTGGGGCTGTATGGCAGTTTTTGGCTTGGTTTTATGGGGGCGTTGGCGAGTATGGGAGCGGTGTTTTTGCTTGCCTTGCCAAGCCGTTTAAATCCTGTGGTGCTGGTGTTGTCGGGTCTGATCATCAATATCCTACTGTCAGCGGTGGCAAGTGTGCTGCTGCTGTATCATTCGGAACTTACGCTTGGGGTGATGGTATGGGGTAGTGGGGTTTTGACGCAGACGGGGTGGCATACGGTGGGCGTGCTTGGCGTGGCGGTGGGCGTGCTTGGTGTGTTACTGCTGCCTGTTTATCGGTCGCTGGTGGTGATGGCTTTGCCTGATGTGCAGGCTAGAAGCCTTGGTGTGTCGGTAACAAACATTCGCCTATATATTACGCTACTAGTGGCAGGCGTGGTGGCGGTGGTGGTTGCCAAACTGGGTATCATTGGTTTTGTGGGGCTGTGTGGGGCGGTGTTGGCAGGGCGTTTGGTGCGGTCTTTGGCGTGGCGACTTTTGGCAAGTTTTGCTTTTGGGGGGCTTATTCTGTGGACAGTTTCTAATCTATTGACGCTGTTTTTGCCCAATAGCTTTGTTGGGGCAGGGGCATGTACCGCACTGCTTGGCTCGCCTTTGATTATTTATTTGCTTTTAACCCTGCCCAAACAAAAAGACGAAACGTTATTATTTAAGGTAACTTATAAAAAACCTTTTAAAACTGGTTATTTATTGTCTTTGTTAGTCGTTTTAACACTACTTGCGTTGGTTGTAACCCCTTATGTGGTCGGCGTAGGGCAAGATATGCGTATGGCATTTGGCCTTAATTGGGATTTGGGTTTAATCAGCGAATTTCGTTTGCCTAGAACCTTAACTGCCATGTCGGCAGGGGCAATGCTGGCGGTGGCAGGCGTGATTTTACAAAGTCTAACCCGTAACCCGATGGCAAGCCCCGAAGTGCTAGGCATCAGCTCGGCGGTGGCGATGGGCGTGGTGCTTGGGTTTTGGCTACTGCCCATGTGGGGCATGAGTATCTCGCCTGTGTATTTGTTTGGCTTTGGGGCGGTGTTTGCTTTGCTTGCTTTGGTGCTGATGCTGGCTATGGCAAGGCGTGTGCCTAGTTTGCATTTACTGCTGATTGGTATTGCCATTTCTGCCTTGATGGGGGTGGTGATGAGCATGGTTAAGGTGTCGGGCGATCCACGGCTGTTTGCGGTGCTAAGTTTTTTATCGGGGTCAACTTACCACGCCACAAAGATGACCGCTGTGGTGTATGCCGTGCTTGCCGTGCTTGGTGTGGGGGCGGCTTATGTATATACCAAGCCGTTATCGCTTTTGACCTTTGGACAAACGGTGGCACGGGGTCGGGGACTGGCGACAGGTCGGGTGCGTGTGGCACTGCTTAGCCTAGTGGCACTGCTTTCTGTGGTGGCTACCTTTGCCGTAGGGACGCTAAGTTTTGTGGGGCTGATGACACCACATTTGGCGAGTATACTTGGGGCAAGGACGCTGGGCAGTCGTATTGTGATGTCTGCGATACTGGGGGCGGTTTTGCTTGTGGTGGCGGACTATGTGGGGCGTTATGTGATTTTTCCCTATGAAATTCCCGCAGGCGTGCTCGCGTCTTTATTGGGTGGGGGTTATTTTGTGTATTTGATGCGGAGCCTAAAGTAACTAGGGTGTACTGATGTTTCATATTTGCCTTTAAAATGAGAAAAATCGCCCTGTTTTTCAAGGAAAAGCCCGTAAGTTGATATTGGAATACCAACAAGGGCTTTGACAAAGAAAAACAAGATTTGACCATTTTAAAGACAAAAATACTAAAGGTTTGATAATTTTCAACAAATTTAATAAAATGTTATGAAATGTTAGTATGCCCTAACTGTTTTATTGATAAAAAATTTCTGTTATCATAACCCCTAAAATTATTTGAGACATATCCATGAAACGATTACTTATTTCTGCTTTAACCATGTTGGGATTTTTTGGTTTTAGTGCGTTGGGTTATGGTGCAACCACAAGCACCGCTTGTGTTTATGATAATTATCGGGGTCGCTGGGTGTGTGATAGTCGTACCAGTTACACCCCTGCCGAAATTGAAGATTTCAAAGTTCGACAAGCCCAACATGAGCAAGAAAATCCTACAGGCTGCAACACGCCCAAGGATAATTTAAGATTATGCTGGCAGTACTTCGGGGCGACCAATAATTTAACTGTTAATCATGAACTCTATGACCCCAATAATCGCTCTGTACGTACAACTCATGGCTTTCGTTATAGTTATATCAATGGCAAGCTAAGCGATCTTAGTATCTATGACCGTGATACCATTCTTAAAGGTGAAAATGGCTATATATTTAATGAAGATAATACAGTTACAGTATTTGATTATAAAGCAAACAATAGCGATAAATTTCGTAAAACCTATAAAATCAGCACCGATGAAGCTTTAAGCCGCCTAAAACTTCCCCGTTCAGTGCTTACCATTAATGCCTCAACATCTCAAGCCTTAAGCCAAATTAATCTACCTTCGGGTTGTTCTGCAAAACAAAAATGCACCATCAAAACTTTAACCACGCAATAAATAAACAAAAAGCCCAAATATTAGGTTTGGGCTTTTGGTTTTGGGTTGCTTTAAGCCAAAATTAATCTCTTGCAATCGCCACAAACTTACCACTGCGTAAGTCATCAAAGGCTTGTAAAATCTCTTCACGAGTATTCATCACAAAAGGCCCATGCCCTGCGATGGGTTCATTTAAAGGCTCACCCGATAGGATTAAAATTTTGCTGTCACTTTTGGCTTGAATGTTAAACTCTGTACCACCTTTTTCAAAAGTCACCAACTGGCTAGGCTTGACAAGCTGTTCATTGACCAAAATTTCACCGTCTAACACTAAGATAAGTAGGTTATGACTGTCAGGCACGCCAAAAGTATGACTTGCCCCAGTTTGTAGGCGAGTATCCCACAAGTTTAGCGGACTAAAGGGGCGAGCCGTGCCATGTGTGCCATCAAAATCACCTGCAATCACCCGTACACTACCTTTATCAAGGGTGACTACAGGAATATCAGCGTTTTTGATGGTGTGATAATTGGGGGCGGTCATCTTGTCTTTGGCAGGTAAATTAACCCACAGCTGCACCATTTCAAACACACCGCCTGTCTTGCTAAATTCATCAGAATGGAACTCTTCATGCATCACGCCTGACCCCGCGGTCATCCACTGTACGTCCCCTGTATGTATCGTGCCATTACCTCCTGTTGCATCTTTATGGCTGACTTCGCCTTGATAAGCAATGGTCACGGTCTCAAAGCCACGGTGAGGGTGTTCGCCCACGCCCCTTGGTTGTCCTGTGTGTGCATCAAAGTGCATGGGTGAGCCATAATCCATCAGTAGGAATGGATCGACATTTTTATGCGTTTCACCATAATGAAACATAGATGACACATAAAAACCGTCGCCAACCCAATGTTTGGGCGGTGCAGGATAGATGTGTCTAACGGTTTTTAAGACGGTCATGATAACTCTCCAAAGAATAAATTAGGGCGTGTTGTGATTTTTATGTAACCAATGTGGATACACCTTTATATAGATAGTGATTGCTTTAAAAAATTCAATTTAAGAGAAAATTTTTAATTAAAAATAAATACATAAGTGATATTTTGTTGTACAATAGGCATTTTTTCTTGGGAAGTGGGGCGGTTTTGGGCAACTTGGCTTTTTTGACGTGGCAAAATGCATTTGTGGTGGGTAGTTTAATTGTGGCGATATTGGTTTGGGTGGAAGCTCAGCTTTTACAAAATAATCACGGCAAATTACCCCAAACCCGCTTTTTTGGCAGTATCAGTGCTTTAACGTCATTATGGCTATTGGTGTCAGGTATCGGGCTGTGGTTTTTAGATTTTGATCGTTTAGCGATTGCTGTGCCTGTGGTGTATGGTATTTACTGTGTGGTAGGCTGGTTTTATGGAGCAAGGCTGATTAATGGCGATAATATCAGTGACGATCCTAGTGATTGGGTGATTCCTGTGCCATATTTGACCTTTTGTAAGTCCTTTGCAGTGGCATATACTGTGCTTTGTATGTTTGTGCTATTATCTCCTGTGTTAATACCAAACTTTTTGTTATAGGTTTGCCATTAAATTTGTTATCAATGTTGTGTAATTTTTTGTCAAAATATCTCATAAATCAAGTGTTTTGTAATGAGATAGCATAACTGTTCTTTTTTTAAAAATATCTGGTTTTTATCAAATTCAATAAAAATTTTTTAGGTATTGTTAAGTGGGTATACTTTATTAAGGAAAACCGTTCGCCCTGAGCTTGCCCTTGGGTGTGGATTTTTTGTGGGTTTCCCAAACTCACCACGAACGAAAAACTTAAAATATATCTTGATTTAACAATACCATTTTTTATAATTCTCTTGGTTTTTTCTTAAAATGTTGTTATAATTTGCTCATGGTGTTATGTACCATGAGTAAATATTTCAAAAAACCTATTAAGTGGTCTACAAGGTCTACAAGGTCTACAAGGTCTACAAGGTCTACAAGGTCTACAAGAAGGTATATTGTCTTTATTGGACAACCTACATTTTGAATTTTGTTAAAATATTGGGTGTTTTTCTCTGGCAACATAATCCTAAACTGTTTTACAGTAGTTGCATTACAGTAGTTGTTTTTAATTCTTTTTTTGTAGGAATATCCGTATGTCAAACAAAGTTCAAGGCACCGTTAAATGGTTTAACGACGCTAAAGGTTTCGGTTTTATCGCTCAAGAAAATGGCGGTCAAGACGTATTTGCCCATTATAGCGCTATCACTGGTTCTGGTTTTAAAACCCTTGCTGAAGGTCAAAAGGTTGCTTTTGTACTAACCGAAGGCGCTAAAGGCCCACAAGCTGAACAAATCGAAGCTCTATAATTAGAGTAAAGATTTTAAAATACCACTTAATCATTGATTAAGTGGTATTTTTATTGGTAAGAAATTAAAAATAGAATACCGTTAGGTCAGTTTTGCACTTTAGAAATTGAGCTAAATGTGGTATATTTAAACGGATAATTTGCACAATTCATCATGGAGCTTTTATGAAAGTCGTAGTTGCAGTAAAACGTGTGGTTGATCACAACGTAAAAGTACGTGTTAAAGCGGACGAATCAGGGGTAGAGCTTGCCAACGCCAAAATGAGCGTTAACCCTTTTTGTGAGATCGCCATTGAAGAAGCGGTTCGTCTAAAAGAAAAAGGCATTGTCACTGAGATCATCGCCGTGTCTGTGGGCGTTAAAGAAGCCCAAGAGCAAATCCGCTCGGCATTGGCACTGGGCGCTGACCGTGGTGTGTTGGTAGAGACTGACGCAAAAACCTATCCTTTACAAGTCGCCAAAATCCTAAAAGAAGTCGCTATCGCAGAAGGGGCGGATATTGTGCTGCTTGGTAAGCAAGCCATTGATGATGACAATAACCAAACAGGACAAATGCTTGCCGCTTTAATGGGCGCATCACAAGGCACATTTGCATCGAAGGTGGAGCTTGATGGCGGTGCTCTAAAAGTGACCCGTGAAATCGATGGCGGTTTAGAAACCTTATCATTGACCTTGCCTGCGGTGGTGACCACGGATTTGCGTCTAAATGAACCACGCTTTCCCAAACTACCTAATATCATGGCGGCCAAGAAAAAGCCTATTGATATGAAAACCCCTGCTGATTTTGGTGTGGACATGACCGCCAAACTTGTTACAGTAAAAGTGGCTGCCCCTGCTGAACGTAGTGCTGGCGTGACTGTAGCAAGCGTTGATGAGCTGATTGACAAGCTAAAAAACGAAGCCAAAGTTCTTTAATAAGTGTGTTAATTAAGAAATATAAGGATTAAAAAATGACTGTTTTAGTTTATGCAGAACATGACAATAGCGAATTAAAATCTGCCACTTTAGCAACCGTTACTGCTGGGTTGCAACTTGACGCTGATGTGCATGTATTGGTGGCGGGTGCAAATGTGGGGGCAGTCGCCGACCAAGCATCTAAAATCACAGGCGTAAGTAAAGTGTTGGTGGCTGACGATGCCATTTACGCTCATGCTTTGGCTGAAAATGTTGCCCCGTTAGTGGCATCGGTAGCGGACGGCTATGGTCATATCATCGCTCCTGCTACCACCACAGGCAAAAATTTTATGCCTCGAGTGGCGGCACTGCTTGATGTCAATATGCTGTCAGACATCACTGCGGTGGTCGATGCCAAGACGTTCGAGCGTCCAATTTATGCAGGTAACGCGACTGCCACGGTACAAAACAACGAAGCCAAAGTATTGTTAACAGTGCGTACTACCGCTTTTGATGCGGCAGGTACAAGTGGTAATGCTGCGGTGGAAACTGTTACACCAACCGCAGATGCAGGCAAAAGCAGTTTTGTTAGTCAAGAACTTGCTACTAGTACTCGTCCCGAGCTAACTTCAGCAGCCATTGTGGTGTCAGGTGGTCGTGCGGTGGGTAGTGGTGAAAACTTTGCTAAATACATTGAGCCGCTTGCCGATAAGTTGGGAGCGGCAGTTGGTGCAAGCCGTGCTGCGGTGGATGCAGGCTTTGTCCCCAATGATTTACAGGTAGGGCAAACAGGTAAAATTGTTGCACCAAGTTTATATATTGCTGTAGGGATTTCTGGAGCGATTCAGCATTTGGCGGGCATGAAAGATTCTAAAACAATCGTTGCCATCAACACTGATCCTGAAGCGCCCATTGCAAGTGTGGCGGATTATTTCTTGCAAGCGGATCTATTTGAGGCTGTGCCAGAATTGACTGCTAAGTTATAAGAGTGTCAATAAATCAAAACGCACTGGAGAAATTCAGTGCGTTTTTTATTATAAAATAAAAAATACAGCCATCAATAAGTGATGACTGTATATAACCGCTAATAATTAGCGTTTTTTACTTGTTTTACCACTGGACTTACTGGTAGACGCTGCGGGTGCATATTGTTGTTTTGCTTGTTCATAGATAGGCATGACTTCGGGCAATTGTTTTTTAATGGCTGCCATACGTGCATCATGGTTAGGGTGTGTGGACATTAAAGAGCTGACCATGCTTGAGTTGCCAGTGACAGACTTCATTTTTTCCCAAACGCCAATCGCATTTTGTGGATTGTAGCCTGCTTGTGCCATCAATAAAACCCCGATGCGATCGGCTTCAAATTCATGGTTGCGTGAATAGGGCTTGTCAATACCAAATTCACTAAGAAGAGATGCACCCAGGTCAATACTATTGGCACCAATATTGGTTTTAGCTTGTAGGACTTGTGAGCCATATTTCATTGCTAGACCCGTTAGGGCTTGTTGTCCTGCTTGTTTTTTACTGTGTTCTTGTAAGGCGTGTGCCATTTCGTGTCCAATGATGGCAGCAAGTTCGTCATCGGTTAATTTTAGCTTGTCTACCAAGCCAGTATAAACCGCCATTTTACCACCAGGCATCGCCCAAGCGTTTAGCTCGTCAGATCTAAAGGTAGTGATTTCCCATTCAAACTTTGCTCCAGTTTTGTTGGCGGCATCGGCATGAGGTCTTAAGCGGTTAAAGATGGTTTGTACGCGACGAGCGGTATTGGAGGTGGTATCAATCGCTCTAGCTTCGCTGGCTTTTAATTGTGCATAACTGCTGGCAGCTTGGGCGTTTAATGCGGCAGTGTTCGTCCCTGTCATCTCAGCAACCGTTGCACAACCTGATAAGGTTAATAATAAACTAAAAACAATAGCGGTGCTTTTGAATTTCATAAAAAAATCCTATGATAATGAATGGTAAATTTAGTGTAAAACTATCGCAATAGTATGAAAATTAAATAAAAAAGTAAAGTAAACAAAAGTAACATTTATAGTGAATTATGATAATAATGGTAATTTTATGTAAATAAAAAAGCGACCGAATGTCGATCGCTTTTTATGACAAATTTTGTCAAGTTAGTGGCGGAAATGACGCATGCCTGTAAATACCATGGCAATACCATGTTCGTCGGCAGCAGCGATAACTTCATCATCACGCATTGAACCACCAGGTTGGATGACGCATTTGATGCCTGCTTTGGCGGCATTATCAATGCCATCACGGAATGGGAAAAACGCATCTGATGCCATGACCGCACCTTCGACAGGTAGTCCTGCGTGTTCGGCTTTAATGACAGCGATACGTGCTGAATTGACACGGCTCATTTGTCCTGCGCCAATACCAATGGTTTGACGATTTTTGGCATAGACGATGGCGTTAGATTTGACGTATTTGGCAACTTTCCATGCAAAAATAAGGTCATCAAGCTCGGCATCAGTGGGGGCAACTTTGGTCACGACTTTAAGGTCGGATTTGTTAATCATGCCAAGATCTTGATCTTGCACTAAAAGTCCGCCATTGACACGTTTAAAGTCGTATTGGCTAGCACGTTCGTTGATGTTTGGTAACTCTCCACACACCAACACGCGGATGTTTTTCTTGGCAGAAGTCACCTCAAGCACACCATCAGCAATGCTTGGAGCGATGATGACTTCGACAAACTGGCGCTCAATAATGGCTTTGGCAGTCTCAATGTCTAACTCGCGGTTAAAGGCAATGATGCCACCAAATGCTGACTCGGGGTCAGTGGCATAGGCAAGGTTATAAGCGTCCAAAATACCATCAAGTGATACCGCCACACCACAGGGGTTGGCGTGTTTGACAATGACGCAAGCAGGTTTGGCAAAGGATTTAACACACTCTAATGCAGCATCTGTATCAGCGATATTGTTATAAGATAGCTCTTTTCCTTGAAGCTGTTTGGCGGTGGACACACTGGCTTCTTTTACGTCTTTTTCTACATAAAAAGCAGCGGATTGGTGTGGATTTTCACCATAACGCAGCTCTTGGGATTTTTGTAATTGTAAATTAAAGGTACGTGCAAAAGCACTGGTAGCGCTAGCATCTTCACTAGGGGCGGTGGCAGAGGAATCAGGCAATCTTGCGCCAAAGAAATTAGCGATCATACCATCATATTGTGCGGTATGCTCAAAGGCTTTGACCGCCAAGTCAAAACGGGTGGCATAACTGATCTCGCCTGTAGCAGACAGCTCGGCAAGTACTTTATCATAGTCACTTGGATTGGTGATGATGCCCACGTGAGCGTGATTTTTGGCAGCAGAGCGCACCATGGCAGGTCCACCAATGTCAATATTTTCAATGGCATCACTCATGGTAACATCAGCTTTGGCGATCGTGGCAGCAAAGGGATAAAGGTTGACCACCACAATATCGATACGATCGATACCATGTTCATTCATCACAGCATCATCAATACCACGACGACCTAAAATGCCACCATGAATCTTGGGGTGTAGGGTTTTGACGCGTCCGTCCATCATTTCAGGGAAGCCTGTATGAGCGGATACTTCAGTAGCGGGTACGCCCGATTGCTTTAATAAATTAAATGTCCCACCTGTGGACAAAATGCCAAAGCCTGAGTTGACAAGACCTTGGGCAAATTCAACAATGCCTGTTTTGTCTGACACAGACAACAACGCAAAACGTTTTACACTCATAAAAACCCCAATCATGGTAGTAAAAAGTATAATAATACCAGTTCTTGGGGGTTTTATAAAGAGCCAAATTACTTTTGTTTAAGCAGATCGTAAGCCTTTAGTTTGGTGCGTAGTGTGCCACGGTTTAGACCTAGGATTTGAGCGGCTTTAGATTGGTTGCCTTGGGTGTGTTTTAAGATGGCAATCAGTAGTGGCTTTTCAAATTCACCCAAAAAGAAGTCATATAACTGTGATAGGTCTTGGTCATTATTAAAACTTGCCAAATGTTGTTCTACCGCAGTTGTAACATGAGTGTGTAGAGGGGCTTGAGTGGTGGTTTCAGTAGTCATAAATGTTAACCAGTTTAGGGTAAAATTAAGATTTGTTAAACTGTTGCTTAATATTAGGGTTATTTAATTTTAAAAATACTTGGGTTTTCAACATCCTGATATACTCTGTACATTGTGGTTGTTGTTACCTTGTTTATTTTAAGTTTAAATAGCCATAAAACAGCATTAACAAATCGTGCCAGTTTTTTAAGGGTAACAAAACCCAAGCAAGGCAATGCCCCGCCTAAGGTTTAAGATAAAAGGGTTAGTTCTCTTGGAAATATATCGGTGTTACTTCAACCAAATCGGCAGCAGTGTCCGTTTTGGCGGTTAACATGATACGTTTGCTTTGATGACCTAAAATGCTTTTTTGTGATTGTGCCAAATAATCGCGACGACCAGCAACAAAATCGCCAACCACACGACCATCATTGGTCTTAAGGCGTACCAGTAAGTCAGGATATAACTGTTCTTCGCTGCCACGATTAAATATCGTGATCACGATGTCTGTTTCTCCCTTGCGACTTCTATGGCTAGACTCAATACCAATACTGCTCAAATTAGCGTTTGGTGCACTGCATTTGGCAAGTTCACAAAAGGCTTGGATTTTTTGAGCATGGCTTGGATTTTTAATTAAGGTGTCCAAATTAAATAGGACATACTGCACAATTAATAATCCCGCTAACAGCAAGCACCCGATAAGCCACATCAACTGTCCGACAAGTGGCCGTCTGGTTGCCATCTGTTGGGTGGTTGGTTTGTGTGAAAACACCTGTTTTAACGACTTATTTTTCTTTTGACCAGAAAATGGTGCAGGTGGTATCACGGTGGTCAAGTCAATGTCTTGAGCCTTGTTTGCCTTAGGGTTGGTGGTGCGGTTAATGTCAGCATTTTCCCCAGTATCACCATTTTGTAGCAAATCTTGTACCCAAGTTTCGCTTTCGGTGCTACTTCCTGGTTTATTGCTGGGAATATTTTGAGTGGCAGTGTTCATCTGTTGCTCTAAATAACGGCTAAAATCGTCATGATCAGCAGTAGCCACTTGTTGGACTGGTGTTTTAGGAGCTGGTTTCGTTGTAGGTGTACTGTGTGGGGTGGGGTGACGCGTCATCAGGTTGTCACTGTGCCCTGCATTATTTGCCTGTGGCTGTGCTGTCTGTGCTTGATTTGCTTGACGTGTTGGTGCAACAGCCACACTTTGTGCGGGTGATGCGTTTTGATTGGGTGTGTTTGTTGTGGCGGGCTGCTTGATGTTTTCATTTAATAAAAACACTTGCTGGCAGCGCCCACATTTGGCACGAGCAGTAGGATCGCCGATTTTGGCGGCAGGCATGGGATAAAGAGCCCCGCAACTGGGGCACTGTGTTTTTAGCTGATGACTCATGGGTTTTCCAATAATTATTTTAGCCGTAAAACCATGTAAAAAATGCTTAAAAAACAGACATTTTTGGCTTGGGCAGAACTGACGATATTTAAACACAAAATAACAAAAATAACATTAATAGGTTTTTTATCATTTTGTATATCAAATGGTTAGTTAGTCCTATCTTTATCCTACTAGATTGTTACGGCATTTACAATTATTGGGGGGTTTAACTGCGTTTTTGAGCGGATAAACGACACCAATGGGCATCATCGGGGTTGTCATAAGAAAAAGGCGGGTCAATGTCAAAGTTTACTGTGTAAGCATTTGTTACATCGGTCACTTGATTTTGAATCAGTCCTGCCAATACGATAGAACCCTTATCTTTAAGTAAGGTGGCAAAATAAGGAGCAAAATGAATCAGCGGTTTGGCAAGGATATTGGCGGTAATGGTATCGACAGGCGTTCCCTGTTCTTGCCAAAATGCTTGAAACTCTTCGGGTAAAAAGACTTGAATGTTATCCGCCACGCCATTTAATTCGGCATTTTGTTTGGTGGCAAGTACCGCTTGTGGGTCTATATCTACCGCCAACACTTGTTTTGCCCCCAACAGCAGTGCTCCCACGCCCAAAATGCCCGAACCACAGCCATAATCAATCACTGTTTTACCTTGTAAATCCTGCTGGCTTAACCAGTCAAGACACAGACGGGTGGTGGCGTGATAGCCTGTACCAAAGGCAAGCCCTGGATCTAGGATTAAGTTGGTGGCGGTCGGATCGGGGGCTTCTAGCCATTGGGGTACAATCCACAGATTGCCTGCACATTTGATGGGTTTATAGTGGCTCATCCATTCTCGTGTCCAGTCCTTATCGTCAATGCGGGTAAGCCAGACACGGCTTACCCCAGCTTCGGCGGCGATTTGATTTGCCAAGGCTTCAAAGTCAGTGCCTGCAAAATGGTCATCGGAATGGGTGTCAAAAATGGCGGTCATGATAACATCGCCCCACAGTGGCTCTTCGCCTGGCATGGGCTCAAATAAGGGTTCATCGCCTGCATCTTCAAGCAGGATAGACACCGCTTCGGCTTCATAAAATAGGGCTTCGGCAAGCTCTACTTGGTCTTTGGTGCATTGAATGTGGATTTGTTGCCAAGACATAAATGTTCCTTAAGTGGGTTGGTTATTGGGGCTTTGGTCGCTGTTTAAAATGTCCAAATCTTGTGCTTCTAGGGGTTTGCATTGCTCTTTACAGAAGTTGGGATCAAGTTTGCAAAGGGCGGATTGTAGGGCGTCAATGCGTTTATCTTGGGCTTGGATATGATCCAGTAGCACGCTGATGCTGGTGGCGACAGGGTCTTTATTGTTGGGGTTTAAGCCATAGGGGTTAAAGGTGTCGTCATCTTTGGGCGTTTCATCGGCTTTGGGTTTTTTGTCAATCATACGGGCGGCACTGCCCACCATGGTGGCGTGATCGGGCACGGGCTTAACCACCACAGCATTTGAGCCGATTTTGGCATGATGACCGACCCGAAAACCGCCCAAAATCTTCGCCCCTGCCCCGACAACCACATGATCGCCCAGCGTGGGGTGGCGTTTGGTGCCTTTTTCCCATGACACACCGCCCAAAGTCACGCCATGATATAAGGTCACGTCATCGCCAATTTCGGCAGTTTCGCCAATCACTACACCCATGCCATGATCGATAAATAAGCGTTTGCCGATTTTGGCGGCAGGGTGAATCTCAATGCCAGTTGCCATACGGCTAAGGTGTGACAGACCACGGGCAAGGAATTTTTGGTCGCATTGCCAAAGCTGATGAGCCCCACGGTGTAAAATGCGGGCGTGTACCCCTGGGTAAGTGAGTAAGATTTCCGCTTTATTGCGGGCGGCAGGGTCACGCTCTAATACTGCCGAGATGTCGTCATCAATGGCGCAGGCAAGTTCACGTATTTTTGTAAATAAAGTCATGACAGTCCTTAACTTTGCTAAATTTTAATGGGGGTATTTTACCACAAATCATAGCTTGGCTTTGATTTTAGCAATCACTGCTTGTAACATGGCGTATTCTTTTTGGTCAAGCTGTAAGCGGCTGCCTAGGCGTGATAAGCGGTTTGGTAAGTCTTTTAAATCGTCCGCACGAGCAAGGTTTAATTTGATAAACAATTCTAAAAAGTTGGCTTGTAATTTGGCTTCTTGATCTTTATTGATGGCGGTTTCGTCCCAATCGGTGCGAAAATGAATGTCAAGGGCGGTATCGCTGTCTTTGGCGGTGGCAAAACGTTCATAAATACTGGCACAAATCACTTGTACGGCACTGGCGACATTAAGGACGGGATAGTCATCATTGGCGGGTATTTGGATATGATGATGAGCAAGGCTTAATTCTTGGTTGGTCAGCCCCCTATCTTCACGCCCAAACACGATGGCGACTTTGGGCAGGTCTGTTGGGTGCTCTGTAGTTTGGGCGTGATGACCGCTTAAAAATTCATCAATCAGCACCGCCCCTTGATTGGGCGTAACCACAGGTCTGGGCAGGTGTCTTAGCCGTGCCGAGCTTGCCAAGACCAATGAACAATCCGCTAAGACTTCTTCTAGGGTCTGGGTAATGCGGGCATTTTGTAGGATAAATGCCCCTGCGGTTGCGTTGGCGATGCTGGTATCATCTATCGGCAGTTTGGGCTTGACCACCACCAAATCAGATAAGCCCATGGTGTGCATGGCACGGGCGGCGCTACCGATGTTGGCAGGTAGGGTTGTACCTACCATGACGATACGGATTTGACTTAAAAAAGGGTGTTTTTGCAAAATAATTCCTTGAGTGGATTGGTTTATTTAAAAACCAGATGGTTGTCATCAAACAGCTGTTTTAGGCGGGATAAGTTGTCATCACTGGGATAAAAGCGAAAGCGATCATTGACCGCCACACCGCCCGTACTACAGTCATCATAAACATAAAGTTCAATCGCCAAACAGCCGTCATGTTCAAAGGGCGTATCGTCATCGTCTTTACGCTGACTTTGGATAAAGCTGGCGACTTGTTCGGGCTTGGGTGGGGCGTTTTCTTTTAAGACGCTAAATAGGGCGTGCAGTTTATCGGTGTCGTCACTGGCAAGTTTTAGGCAGACGGCAGATAGGTATTTTAGGCGTGACTGTGGCAGGGTACTGACCCCATGCAGGCGAGCAAAGACACGCCCGTCATTTTCACGCACGCTGACCCGAGCGACGACGATTTCACCAATTTTTAGGTTGTCTTTTAGGCGGTTGTATTGGTCGCTAAAACAGCTGACTTCCATACGTCCTTTGCCGTCATCTAGCGTGACCACCCCCCGATTGCCAAAATTTGCCACATCAATGATAAGCCCTGCCACACGGCTTAAGTTTTGATAATCGGTTTCTGCCAGCTCGCCAAGGCTGGCAACATTGACGTAGCTTTTTAATTCGTCTCGGTATTCATCTAAGGGGTGCCCTGTCAGGTATAAACCCAGTGTACCAGCTTCGCCTTTGAGACGTTCTTTGCTGCTCCAGATGATGTTTGGTAGGGGTGGGGCAACGCTTAAGCCGTCATCAACTTCGGCAAATAAATCAATCGTCCCCAGCGCCGCATTTTGGCGGTTTTGGTTGGCGACTTCCATGGCGGTGGGTAGCTGTGCCCACAGTCCGCCACGGATTTGGTAATTTTGGTTTTTGCCGTCTAGATCTTGCAGGTGGGGCTGAAGTTTATACGCCAAATCATCAAAACAGCCTGCCAAAATCAGTGCTTCTAAAGCACGTTTGCCGACTTTTTTGGTGTCCACCCGATTACAAAAGTCATATAAATCCAAAAATTCGCTTTCGTTACGGGCTTTGATGATGCTTGCCACCGCTTCTTCGCCCACGCCTTTGACCGCCCCAAGCCCATAAACAATGGTTTTGGGATCGTCCGCCACAAAGTGCCACTGACTGCGATTGACACTTGGGGGCAGTACCGATAAATTAAAATTGTCCTTACAATCGCTGATCAAAAACACCACGTTGTCGGTGTTGTTCATCTCTGAGGTCAGTACCGCCGCCATAAATTCGGCAGGGTAATAATGCTTAAGGTAGGCGGTTTGGTAAGCCAGCACCCCATAGGCTGCCGAGTGTGATTTATTAAAGCCATACCCTGCAAAATGCTCCACCAAATCAAAAATCTTGGCAGCCAGCTCCCCGTCCACCCCTTGCCCGATTGCCCCTGAAACAAACGATTCACGCTGTTTTGCCATTTCTTCAGGTTTTTTCTTACCCATGGCACGGCGAAGCATATCGGCACCGCCCAGCGTATAGCCTGCCAAAATCTGGGCAATTTGCATCACTTGTTCTTGATAAACAATCACGCCATAGGTAGGGTGCAAGGCAGGTTTTAAAGAATCGTGCTGAAAGTCGGCATCGGGATAGGCGACTTCTTGTAAGCCATGTTTACGATCAATAAAATCCGACACCATGCCCGATTCCAAAGGGCCGGGGCGGTATAGGGCACACATCGCAATCACGTCTTCAATGTTGCTGGGCTTAAGCTGTTTTAGGTATTTTTTCATGCCCGAGCTTTCAAGCTGGAAGACAGCGGTGGTATTGCCTGCTTGTAGTACATGGGTATAAACGTCCATGTCATCTAAGGGCAGGGTATCAAGGTCAATTGGCGGCAGCCCTTCAGCTTTACGGCGTTTATCAATGTTATCAATGGCGGCTTTGATGACCGTTAAGTTTCTAAGCCCCAAAAAGTCAAACTTTACCAAACCGACCGCTTCCACGTCGTCCTTATCGTATTGGCTGACAAAATGCCCTTCATCATCACAATACACCGCACTAAAATCGCTGATGCGGTGCGGGGCAATCAGTACGCCCCCTGCGTGCTTGCCGACATTGCGGGTGATGCCTTCTAGCTTTTGTGCCATTTCCCACACTTCCACCGCCTGTTCATGATCCATGGCATCGGGGTTGGTCAGTAGGTCTTTTAATTGGTCTTCTTCTTCATAGGCTTGTGTCAGAGAAATGCCAGGGGTTTTGGGGATCAGTTTGGAAATTTTATCGCCAATGGCATAAACCTTACCTTGTACCCGAGCCACATCTCGCACCACCGCTTTGGCTGCCATGGTACCAAAGGTAATGATTTGGCTAACCGCTTCACGCCCATAAGTGCGAGCCACATAATCAATCACCCGATCGCGCCCTTCAATACAAAAATCCACGTCAAAATCAGGCATCGATACCCGTTCAGGATTTAAAAAACGTTCAAATAGTAGGTCATATTCCAAGGGGTCAAGGTCAGTGATGTTTAAACTATAAGCCACCAACGATCCTGCCCCCGAGCCCCGACCTGGGCCGACAGGTACGCCATTTTCTTTTGCCCAGCGGATAAAGTCCATGACGATAAGAAAATAACCAGGGAAACCCATTTTTAGGATAATGCCCAGTTCATATTCTAGGCGTTCATCATAGGGCTTGCGGACTTCCGCCCAGTCATCGCCACGGTGTTCTATGGGATAGAGCTTATCAAGGCGGGCATTTAAGCCGTTTTGTGACGTTTTTCTAAAAAAACTCTCAATGGTATCGCCTTCGGGGATTGGAAAATCAGGCAGGACGTTAATGCCAAGTTTTAGCGTGACGTTACAGCGACTGGCAAGCAGGTTAGTATTTTCAATGACTTGTGGCAAGTCGGCAAACAGCGACTGCATTTCGTCTTGGGTTTTAAAGTATTGTAATTCGCTATAAATGCGGGGGCGAGTGCTGTCGGACAAGATATAACCGCTGGCGATACATACACGGGCTTCATGAGCGTCAAAATCGCTATTGGTAGTGTCTTCTTTGCCTTGGGTTTTGGGGCTGGCGCTTATAAAGCGTACGTCATTATGGGCGATGATCGGAATGCTCGCCTGTGAGCCATAAATGATGGCGGATTTGTTATAGCTGTCATCGCCTTGATGGGTGCGTTTGATGGCAAGATATAAGCGGTCGCCAAACGCCTGTTGCCACGGTTTGACCAACTCAAGCATACGTTCAGGATAATGACCGTTTAGGGGAACGGTGGCTTCAGAGCGATGGGTCAAGATGGCGATGATACCGTCATTATTGGCAAACAAAGCGTCTTTGGTCACAATCGGCGTATAAACTTGCACCCGCCCATGCTCGCCCATGGGACGCTTGGTGTAGCTGTCAGAGACCAGTTTTAGGATATTTTGGTAGCCGTCATTGTTCATGGCGTATAAAATGACGCTAAAATTATCATCTTCAGCACTGCGATCAATGTGCTCACCAACCACCACTTCAGTACCCAGCAGCGGCTTAATGCCTGCCCCTAAACAGGCTTTATAAAATTTAACTAGGGCAAACGTGTTATGCAAATCCGCAATGCCAAGAGCGGTTTGTCCGTCTTGGCTGGCTTTTTTGACCAGTGTTTTAATCCGTACGATAGAATCCACAATGGCGTATTCACTACGCACGCCAAGATGTACAAATGCCATAGCCTAAAGTTATCCGATAATAATTAAAAAAATAGCCTGTCATTATAACCTTTCAAGCATAAATTTAGTAGGTAAATTTAGGGTCTGCCCCACATTCATCACGTCATCAATATTCGTGAAAATTTAACCAAACATCATACTTTTGTGTCAAAAATAGCCAAATCTTGTTTTTCTGCGTCAAAGTCTTGTCTGATAGAATGACTATCAGCCTGCAACTTTTCCTTAAAAAACTTGCGATTTTGCTTATTTTTGCCTACAAAGATGAACATGGGGCAGACCCTAAGGTATAATACCCCGTGTTTGCCAACTTATCTTATAAATTCCATGTTTCGTATCATTCAGTCCAACGACACCGACACGCTTATCGATCATTTGATTGAGCATTATAAAAATGCCACCGCCCCCACGCTGGGTTTGTCGGTATTTTCGCCCTTTACGGTGATTGTGCCGTCTATGGTGCTGGGCGATTGGCTGGGTAAAACCATTGCCACCAAGGTCGGTATCAGTACGCTGTTTATGTCTGAGTTTTGGGGTAAATATCAGTGGCAGATGACACAAAAGGTATTAGAACAAGACGCAAAAATTTATCCCAATGACGCTATTAGTGTGCCTGAAGTGGCGGTGCTGTCAGCGTCTATCATGAAATGGCGGATTTTTGGCTATTTGTCAGGGGAAATTAAAGCTCGGCAAAGGGCGATTTTGGATAATCCTGATGACGTGCTGCATTTTTTGTTAAAGCCGTTATATGACAAGGACGCAGGCGTGATCGTGGAACAGCGTCTATGGCAGGTGTGCGATGAGCTTTCAAGGGTATATGTACGTTATTTGACGCACCGCCCGCATTGGCTGCTGGCTTGGGCAAAGGGACATTCGCTTGGCGATGATGTGCAAGCGATGATGAACCATAAAGCCCGTTTTGAAAAGGCGTTTTCTACCTTGCGTCCTAGTCCTGATGAAGCAGAAGAAACCGATAACAGCGAATTTCCCCAATGGCTACAAGATCATTATTTGGCATTAGAAAGACTGCTGGGCAAGCTGTGGCATGAGCTGTTTGGGCAAACGTATCTGTACCGTGAACAGCTAGAACAGCGATTTTGGCAAGCTTTATCGGGTGAACGTGGCGAGCAGGTAGAGACCCTTGCCAAGGACGCTTTACCCAAGTGCTTGTATCTGTTTACCGTGCAGCAGATTCCGCAAGTGGAATTGGATTTTTTAAAGCGTTTTTCGTTGTATCGTGATGTGGTGCTGTTTCATTTTAATCCGTCTCGGCTGTTTTGGGCGGATATTGTGGATAAAAATTGGTTACTAACCCAGCAGATCATTAACCCCGATAGCGTGTATCTTAAAGATTATGGGCATGGGCTGTTGTCAAGACTGGGTAAAGAGTCTCGGGAAACCTTTGCCATGCTTGCTGACATGACGGGTGGGGCGGACAGTGACGAATGGCAAATTGTTTGGCAAGATGAATTTGTGTCGCACCT
>RRZT010622810.1_pt1 | contig 45798 bp, 48 predicted proteins | sample 2165551 | NCBI WGS metagenome assembly RRZT01 (sample SAMN10456910, study PRJNA506462) | wastewater metagenome | biome: wastewater; feature: sludge; material: wastewater sludge; isolation source: wastewater sludge with Escherichia coli K12::gfp cells carrying plasmid... | place: USA: Moscow, Idaho... | reverse complement strand
TCTTCCGCTTTGTTTATCCACTCTCTATTGCCGCAGTTTCACGTGAAACTGCAATACCTCTAAAATCCGGCATAAAAAAACGTCTGATATAAAATACCTGACGTAGTTATCTTTTTATATTCTTTTCCCTAAATTTAAGAGGTACAAAAACTTATTTCTTCTTTTCCAAAACAGGAATATAGTAATCTAAGGTCAGAATAGTTTCTCCGTCTTTCTTCGGATTCGAAAAACGTTCGTCAGTATATGCTTCACACTGATAAAAATTTTCCCGGTCAATGATATACCCGCTGCTTTCTATTGCTGATACAGTAAGCTCGTGTCCCTGTGAATATATTTCATATTCTTCGCCTGTTATCTGTGACTCGGCAATTATTCCCGCCGGAAGCTCAAAGCTGTCAAATCCTTCCGGAACTTCCGCTGCTGACGAAAATATTATCCCTGCCAGATATCTTATACTGCCGCCCTCTCCGAAATTATGCATAATTCCTGCTACACCATCCGGCAATTCGGTAAGATTCTCCTTATTTCTGCATAAATCCAGCAGAGAATGAAAACTCCCGTCTGCAAAAAATTTCCCCCACAGCATGGCAATATCATTGCTCATCAGCTTTGTATCCACGGCACGTCCGATTAATCTGTACGGACCAAATGATTTAAATTCAATATTTGTAAGCTTTGCCATTTTCAAATCTCCTTTTTCTATCCTGTATGTTTTATTTTCAGCAGAAGACGGACTCAGAAAAAACAAACGTTCAAATAACTGCGGTTCTTTGATTCCTTCAATTATTTCCGTGGGAGTCGCATTATGGTGCATTTTAAATGCCCGTGAAAATCCTGAATGCGTATCATACCCATAGCTGACAGCTGTATCCAGAATATTCCGCCGGTTTTTGACAAGCTCCTCTGCTGCAGCTGACAGCTTTCGTCTGCGTATATATTCATGCAGTGATATTCCGGTCATATATGAAAATATACGTAAAAACTGCTGAAAAGAACAGCATGCTATTCTTGATACAGCTTCCTCGTCCAGTTCATGACAAAGCTGCTGTTCAATATAATCAAGAACCATATTTACCCTTTTTGTATTATCCAATATCTTCACCTCCTCTGCATATTAATTATATAGAATCTTAAAATATTTTGCTGTGCATATCAGGTACATATATGAAACAGCAGAAGATTTTTCATGTTATCTGCCGCTTTTCCAGCTTTTTATATCTATGACAATATCGTTATAATCTTCATAGGTTTGTGACAAAACCTTTTCAATTTCATATATCACTTTCTCTTTTTCTTTTTTACCTGCACCGGCGAGATCAGAAATCATTCTCAGCCAGTATATCAGATTCGGCAATATCTGAATTTTACATTTCTTTACTGTCTCTTCAAATTTTTCATAAGAATTTTCCATTAGTAAAGCCAGTTCTCTGATTTGCTTATCAGGTTCCCTGCCTTCCAAAACCGTTCCGTCAAACGGAAGACCCCTGTATTTTTCCCCGTAAAAAGCATTTATAATTTTTATTTTACTTGTGAGGCTGTTATTGAACTTTTTTGTATCCTCCGCAGGTATCCAATATTCCAGATGTGTTTTATCTCCTACCTGCTTTATATCGTAATTCTTCATATAATCATCAGATATTGTAAATTCCAGTATATATCCTGAAAAGCCGGAATTTTCATCTTTCAGATTCCACATTGTTGATATTTGCTCGGCATAGCCATAGTTCTCCACAATATACAGTATAGGCTGCCATACCTGTCTGTCCGGAAATTTTTCCGACCCAAAGTTAAGTATTTTTTCTAATTCCTGTAAGCCCACAGGTCTGTATAATTTCATATTTTCCTCCATTATTTTTTTATTAATCTTCAGCAGAAAAATAAAAGCCGGCAAGAAATATAATCTCTCAGCTCTATTTACTTTCCTTCATAAATTTTATGTTATTTCATACTTATCCGGTTAATAATAACATTAATTTTCATTTATGTGAAATCCTTTTTAATCAGGGGAAAAATATTATTATTCAAAATATTTTTTTCCGCAACCTATTGACTAAATCTTAAATCAGGGTATAATCAAAATACTAAATAGTACTTAAGGCTTATTTGGATCATAAATTATGCCTAAATATGTTTTTTTTATTAACTTTATATAATAAACAGACAATAGAGTCTGTTTTAGCAGTCGAAATAGCTTGCTGGAAAGTATGATTTTTTTATCATGCTGTGATTGGCACGCTATTTTTTTATCCAAAAACCAATAAAGGAGATTGTTATGGGGAAAAACCGCATAGTTATAGTTGATGATGAGCCTGTAATCCGCATGGATTTCAGAGAAATACTCACATTAAACGGCTACTTCGTTGCCGGGGAAGCAGCCGACGGCTTTGATGCAGTGGAATTATGCAGGCGTGAAAAGCCTGATCTTGTTATCATGGATATAAAGATGGCTGTATTCGACGGTCTCAGTGCTGCCGAAGTTATTCTTTCCGAGGGACTTTCAGACTGTGTTATTCTTGTTTCTGCTTATAATGACAAGGAATTTTTCAAAAAGGCAAAACATGCCGGTGTTATGAATTATCTGATAAAGCCCGTAAGGGAAAAAGTTCTTATACCCGCAGTAGAGATGGCCCTTGCCAAAAGTCTTGAAATCAGAAGTATGAAAAATAAAATGGCTAAAATGGAAGAAGATACCAAAAATGCTAAAATAATAGAAAGAGCCAAATATTTACTGGCATCTTCCTCAGATATTTCCGAAAAGGAAGCTTATGAAAAACTGAGAAAGCTGAGTATGGACAAAAGATGCTCCATGGCAAAAATTGCCGAATCTATCCTGAGTCAGGATTCTGCAAAGGCTTTTACCGAAAAAGCCAAGGTTTACCTGATGAAAAAGTATGAACTATCAGAACAGGCCGCCTATCTGCGCATAAAACGGCTAAGCAGCGAAAAGAAACTTTCACTCTCTGAAGCGGCAGCTGAAATATTAAATAATGCAGGAAAGTAGGTGTTTTTTATTCTGAGGGAATTATGTAAAAAATATACAGACCTTGATGACAGTGATATTGCCGAGCTTGAAGATTACGCTAAAAAGCTCTCTGTCTTTGCAGAATTCACAGATACCGATCTTTTTATAGACTGCCTTATCCCAAACAGTGATTATGCTGTTGTTGTTTACCAGCAAAGACCTGTTGACAGTCCTACATTGTTTAAAAATTCAGTATTGGGAGTTATTGTAGGCAGGGAAACCGAACCGGCTGTTATCAGAACTTTAAAAACAGGAATCACTTCAAAAAAACTGAAAGCCTTTACACAGGACAAAAAATCCGTTTATGAAACTGTTGCTCCTATTCCTAATTCCACAGGAAAAATTATTGGTGTGCTTGTAAGCGAGCATGATGTTACCAAGCAGGTAAATAAGAATAAGCAGATAAAGCTTCTGGAGCAGACTCAGAAAAAACTCCGTGATAATCTGGAATATCTGAAAAATAACCCTGAAATACTGACAGAGCATATTAATCAGTCTGTAATTATTTTTGATCATAACGGACAGGTTGTGTACGCTAATCCCGAGGCAAGAACACTGTATAAAAATCTTGGTTATATTGAAAATATTCAAAAAATTCATATGAAAAATCTTATTCTTAATAAAAACCACTATTGTCAGCTGAACGAAGACAGAAACGGCTTTGAGAACGAAATATCAATCGGTGATTTTACCTTAAAAATAAGATATGTATGCCTTAATATTGCCGGAAATAACTGTACTGTAATGATCATTACCGATATTTCAGAAATGAGAAACAAAGAAAAAGAGCTTATTCTGAAGTCAGTGGCAGTAAAAGAAATCCACCACCGTGTAAAAAATAATCTTCAGACCATAGCCAGTATACTTTCCATGCAGGCACGCCGGATCGACGATTCTAATATGAAAAAGATCCTGAACGAAAATGTTTCGTATATTGACAGTATTGCAGCTGTTCATGAGATACTTGCAGAACAGGGATTCGAGGATATTGATATAAAACAGCTTATACAGAAGCTAAGCTCTGCTATACTGAATTACTCTTCCTCAGACACCAGAAATATAAAAATTGCCACAACCGGTGATACTGTTCTGGTAAATGCCGATACCGCATCAAGTGTTATGCTTGTAATAAATGAACTGCTCAGCAATTCACTGGAGCACGGCTTCCGCACCAAAAAGTCAGGTAATATCAATATTAGAATTTCCAATGAAGAAGTTTTTGCAATATTTACAATTACCGATGACGGAGACGGTTTTCAACAAAAGACTAATTTTGAATCACTTGGACTGAATATAGTAAAAGCCATTGTAAAAGATAAACTTAACGGAAAAATCCGGATTCATTCCAGTAAATCCGGAACTGTCACAGAATTCAGCATTAAAATTAAATAGCTAAAATACAACAGAGTATTTTAAAAAAGGCAGAATAGCCGCTCATATCCCCTAATCAGGATATGGCATTTTATTCTGCCTTTTTTATTTTTGAAAAATAAAACTATGAATGTTTAAAAAATAACAAAAAATTATTTTTGGAATTCTTTAAACCGTCATAAACACGGTTAAAATATTATAAATAAAGGAGAGACCCGTATGAAAAAGAAAAAAATCGCAATTTTAGGCGGAGGAAACGGAAGTCATATGATGGCTGTCGATATGAAAGTAAAAGGACATGAAGTTCGTATGTATGAAATGCCGGAATTTAAGGAGAATGTTACACAGTTATTTAATACACAGACTATAGAAGTTTCTGGTATAATGAAAGAAAAAGTCAAAGTAGATATGGTCACAGATGACATCAAAAAAGCCGTAGACGGAGCTGACTATATTCTTGTGGTAACCCCTGCCTTTGCCCATAAAGGCTATGCGGAACTTTTAAAAGGAAATGTAGTCGAGAATCAGATTATTGTAGTTTTTCCCGGTGCATTTGCCGCATTAATATTCAAAAATATACTTGGCAGCGACAGCTGTCCGGTTATTGCCGATGCCAATAATCTGCCTTATGATGCAAGACTGACTTCACCGTGTAAAGTAACTCTTTTTGGAAGAAACAAAATAAATATTGCATTCCTTCCGGCTGAAAAAGGAGCAGGGCTTATTGATATGCTGAGGGAAGATTTGTTTCCTTTTGAAAAAATTTACACTGATGTTCTGGAATGCGGCTTGGGAATTGTGAATCCCGCACTGCATTCAGGTCCGTGCCTTTTAAATATAAGTAATATAGAATCACCGCATGTGGACTTCTATCTGTATGAGCACGGATTTACACCTTCAGCTGCGAAAATAGATATTGTTCTGGATAATGAAAGAAAAGCCGTAGGAAAACAGCTTGGTTATCACCTTACTCCTATCGAGGATTTCAGCGGTCTAAACGAAGGCTACACATGGGAAGAGCTTTACAGGGCTACACACGGAGCTATTTCACTTACTCCTATTTCAGGACCAAATGATATAAATAACCGTTATCTTACTGAAGATGCCCCTTTCGGTCTGGTTCCATGGAGCAGTCTGGGGAAGGCCATAGGTATTCCCACACCTACTATTGATGCAGTAATCAGTCTTTATAATATAATACACGAAACCGACTGGAGAGAAAGAGGCTCTACTGTAAAGGATCTCGGGCTTGAAGGCATGGATCTGGAAAGCATAAAAAAATATGTAAAAACCGGAAAAAAATAGTTTTCTCACTAAAACTGAGTATTTTATGAAAATACTGCTTAATTTATATTCATATAACAGATAATATTCAAATCAAAAATTGCATTTTCCTGTACTAAAAAGTACAGATTATTTCAGAGCCGGGAAAACATAAACGGAAACTTCTTAATCATATTTATTTTTCCCTGACTCTTTTTTACAAAAATATTCTTCTCTCAAATACCGGTTTTACCGGAAAAAGTTTTTTATAAATCCTGGAGGTATTTTAATGAATGAGTTATTCCGCTGGAGTAAAGTTTTCACCTTTGCCGGGGCAATTGTAGCATATCTGATTGGTTCCGGCTTTGCATCCGGTCAGGAAGCCATGCAGTTTTTTACTGCCTATGGTCCTGCCGGCTGTTTTGGTGCTGTTATAATTACACTGCTTTTATATATCTGGTTCAGCTCGGTTATTATGGAAGACGGGCGAAGACTGCAGCTTGATTCTGCAAATAAAATTTTTACCTATTATTGCGGCAGATATCTTGGTAAATTTTTTGAAATTTTTACTCCGATTTTTCTGTTTCTGGTATTCTCTGTTATGATCGCCGGTGCCGGTGCTACACTCAATGAATACTATGGTTTGAATCCGCAGACAGGAAGAATTATTATGGCTGTTCTGGCTCTTGGCACAGTCATTTTAGGTCTGGACGGACTGGTCAGCATCGTATCAAAAATCGGTCCTGCTATTATTATTTTTGCTGTTATTGTAGGAATAGGAAATATTGTAATGAATCCGTCAGGTCTTGCCAAAGCTAATGAAACAATGGCTTCTATAAAGGTAACCAAAGCTGCTTCAAACTGGCTGATTTCCGGAATAATATTTCCTGCCATGGGATGTATTATGCTGGCTCCATTTCTGGCTCAGCTGGGAAAAGAAGCCGGAAGCAAAAAAGAAGCAAAAACCGGCGGTTTTATAGGGGGATTTGCATTTGCCGCGGCTGTTATGGTTATGGCCTACGGACTTATGGCAAGTATAGGGGATTTATATAATAAAGATGTACCTTCACTTTTTATTGCTGATAAGATGTTTCCGGCAATAGGCATCCTATTTTCTGTTATTTTATTCGCCGGAATTTACACCACAGCTGTTCCTATGCTCTGGCTCAGCTGTAACAGGCTTGTTTCCGATGAGAAAGACAAAAAATTCAAAATTCTTGCATTAATTTTAACTATTATAGCATTTATCGGCGGACAATTTTCTTTCTCAGCCCTGGTAAATTCTCTTTATCCGATTTCCGGCTACTTCGGTATTATTTTAATGCTTTGTATCCTCAAAACACAGCTAAAGAAAAAGGAAGTCCCGTCAGTCGAGATCAAAAAAGTATCTTAATATATTAAATAAAGAATTTTATTATAATAAAATGTCTAAATTTATTAATTTAAACATAAAAAATAAAAATCTCTTGAAAATTTAAAACATTTAATTTTATTTAATTGTTTTTTCTAAGATTATAAAAAGAATCAATTAAGAATATTCTAAGATGTTTTGCGTATAATTAACTCATACCAATAAAAGAATATTTTTCTTCATAACCCCCTTGCCGTCGGCTTCACACCGACGGCTTTTATTTTTTTAAAATTCCGATTGATAAGTATACATATTATTTTTGATGATATTATTTAATATTAAAGCAAAAAAAATTATATTTTTTTATAATATAAATCTTTATTATTAAACATTCTGATTTTATTTCTATTTTCGCCATTCTGCCGTAATTATTTATTTTCCATGTTTATATGGAATTATTATATAAAAAAATGACAAATATGAAATATAAAACTAAGTATCAAAAAAGAATATTCTAAGTTGTATTACGTATAATTAACACATACCAATAAAAAGAATATTTTTCTTCATAACCCCCTTTGCCGCCGACTTAACATCGGCGGCTTTTTTTATTTCATCATCCCAAGATTTCAGGAACTTTTAAAAATTTTAAAAAACATTTATGTTATACAAATTCTTTGACATTTTTTTATATTCAACAGGAGCGGTTAAATATCTATGTATCCGGCATTTTTATTTTAGTTTCCTTGGATTTTTTTCATCTGAAATATAAATCTAAGTTCTAAAAAAGAGTATTCTAAGCTGTATTTCCTATAATTAACACATACCAATAAAAAGAATATTTTTCTTCATAACCCCCTTGCCGTCGGTTTTATAACCGGCGGTTTTTTTATTAACTTAACTAATTTAAAATCTAAAAAAAATTTATAGTCAATCCCTTTAATAATGTACCCCTAAAAGAAATAACTAATCTTTAGATAAATATTCTAAGGCTATAAAAAGTTTTAAATAAGAAATTTCTAAGTATATTTTTTTATAATTACTACATACCAATAAAAGAATATTTTTCTTCATAACCCCCTGCCGTCGGTTCATGCCGACGGCTTTTTTAATTTGTTTTTTTAATGTATGTGTTTTCAACTGTATAACTACTTTCCGCTCTGCATTTTATTTACACTATTTCATTGACAAAATCCTCCGTGAATGATAAAATATTCTGATGATTATCACATTTTCCTGCTGGGTTTGGATAGGGTGCCTGAAATATCAGGTTTGTCCGAATCAGGAAAATGGATGACAAAAACCAAAAAAATTTAGGAGGAACAAAATGGCAGTAGTTTCAATGAAACAATTATTAGAAGTAGGAGCTCACTTCGGGCATCAGGCAAAGAGATGGAACCCAAAAATGAAACCTTATATCTTTACAGAAAGAAATGGTATCCATATTCTGGATTTACACCAGACTTTAGATTCTACAGAAAAAGCTTATAACTTTATAAGAGACATTACATCACAAGGTGGAAAAGTACTTTTCGTAGGAACTAAAAAACAGGCACAGGAAGCTATAAGAGAAGAAGCTGTAAGAGCCGGAGGATTTTATGTAAATAACAGATGGCTTGGTGGACTGTTAACTAACCTTAACACTATCAAAACAAGAGTACAAAGACTAAAAGATCTTGAAGAGATGGATCAGAACGGTATGCTTGACGAATCATACACTAAAAAAGAAGCAGGACTTTTAAGAAAAGAAATGGCAAAATTATCTAAAAACTTAGGTGGAATAAAGGAAATGAACAAAGTTCCTGCAGCACTTTTCGTTGTTGATATCAAAAAAGAATTTCTTGCCCTTGAAGAAGCTAAAAAGCTTGGAATTCCTGTAGTAGCATTAATCGATACAAATGTGGATCCTGATCTTGTAACATATAAAATACCTGCAAATGACGATGCTATCAGATCTGTAAAATTATTCTCAGAAATTATGGCTAATGCTATAATAGAAGGAAATAACGGACAGGAAGCAGCAGAAGCTAACGCTGCAGCATCTGGAGATATGCCGGTTAATGAAGATGAAATCGCTGTAGAAACTATGGCTGAAGGTATTAAAGAAGCGACTGAATAATATAATAAATAGGAATTATAATCTTAAAGAAAACGGAGGAGTAAAAAATGGCAGTAACCACAGCTTTAATTAAAGAATTAAGAGAAAGAACAGGAGCAGGAATGCTTGACTGCAAAAAAGCTCTGGAAGAAAACAACGGAGATATAGAAAAAGCAATTGACTGGTTAAGAGAAAAAGGAATTGCCAAAGCCGCTAAGAAATCTGGAAGAGTTGCAGCAGAAGGATTAGTTTTCGGTGCAGTATCTTCTGACAGAAAAAAAGGTGTTGTGCTTGAATTTAATTCCGAAACAGACTTTGTTGCTAAAAATGATGAATTCAAAAGTTTTGGAGAAAAACTTGTAGAATTATCGCTAACTCATGATGTTTCAAGTGAAGATGAATTAAGAGCCGTTCAATTAGAAGGAAAATCAATAGATGAAGTAATTAACGAACTGATTGCAAAAATAGGGGAAAATATGAACCTTAGAAGACTTACGGCAGTAAAAACTGAAGGTTTTGTAGAAACATATATCCACCTTGGGGGAAAAATAGGAGTATTACTGGAAATGAACGGAGAAGCTACTCCTGAAAATATAGAAAAAGCAAAAGGTGTTGCTATGCATATAGCAGCTATGGATCCTGGATATCTGTCACCTGATCAGGTTACTACAGATGATCTTGAAAGAGAAAAGGAAATAACTAAAAAGCAATTAGAAGAAGAAGGAAAACCGGCTAATATAATAGAAAAAATCTTAGAAGGAAAAATGAGAAAATTCTATGAAGAAAATACTCTGGTTAAGCAAAAATATGTGAGAGACGACAGCGTGTCTATAGAAGACTTCATCAAACCTCTAACTATCAATGGATTTACAAGATTCAAAGTGGGAGAAGGTATTGAAAAAGGTGACGTTGACTTTGCAGCTGAAGTTGCAGCACAAATAGCAGGAAATTAAAAATAGGGGTAAATTCTTACCCTTATTTTTTTGAGATATTTAGGAGGTTTTATGTTAAAATATAAAAGGATATTATTAAAGTTAAGCGGAGAAGCACTTGCCGGCAATCAAAAATTCGGTATTTCAAGCGATGTTCTTGATAATTTTGCAAGACAGCTGAAAGAAGTTCACGATCTTGGCGTTGAACTGGCTATTGTTATAGGCGGAGGAAATATTTTCAGAGGCATAGCCGGACAGGAGCAGGGATTCGACAGAGCTACCGGAGATACACTCGGTATTCTTGCCACAATTATGAATGCCATAGCATTACAGAATTCAATAGAAAAAATGGGTGTTCCCACAAGGGTTCTCACTGCTGTGCAAATGCCGGAAATTGCAGAACCATACATAAGAAGAAGAGCAATAAGACACTTGGAAAAAGGAAGAATTATCATTCTTGCCGGCGGAACGGGGAATCCTTATTTTACCACAGATTCAGGCGGTGCATTAAGAGCTCTGGAAATTGGTGCTGATATTCTGGCAAAGGGAACTAAAGTAAACGGTGTTTATGATAAAGATCCGCAAAAATTTGCAGATGCCGTAAAATATGATAATATCAGTTTTGACGAAACTCTGACAAAAAATCTCAAAGTAATGGATGCCGCTGCTTTATCACTCTGCAGGGAGAACGATCTTCCTGTTATAGTCTTTAATATTCTGGAGGACGGTAATGTTAAAAGAATGGTAAACGGCGAAGAAATCGGAACAATTGTAAAAAATTAAATAATTTATATTAATATGAAAGGTGAAATTATAATGGTAGACACTTTTTTAAAAGAAACTGAAACCAAAATGGAAAAAGCCGTGGAGAGTACAAAGGACAAATTTGCCAGTATAAGAGCTGGAAGAGCCAATGTTTCTATGTTAGACGGTATCACTGTAGATGCATACGGGGCTCCGAGCCCTTTATCACAGATTGGTACATTATCAGCTCCTGAAGCAAGACTTCTGACTATTGATCCATGGGATAAATCATTAATTCCTGCTATAGAAAAAGCTATACAGCAGGCTAATCTGGGGCTTAATCCTTCGAATGACGGAAGAATCATAAGACTTTCCGTTCCTGAGTTAACTGAAGAAAGAAGAAAAGAATATGTAAAAATGGTAAGAAAAGAAGCTGAAGAAGGTAAGGTTGCTATCAGAAACATCAGAAAAGATGTAAATAACAAACTGAGAAAATCAGAAAAAGACAGCGAAATAACTGAAGATGATTTAAAATCAGGAGAAGACAGTGTTCAAAAACTAACTGATAAATTTACAAAACTTGTTGACGAAGCTTTGGATAAAAAAGAAAAAGAACTTACTACAGTATAAACAGTATAGTGTCAGGTTCATCTTTATAAATAAGACACTGCACTAACATCAAATCCCTGCTTTAGACAAGATACGGGATTTGATTTTTTTATAAAGTGGAGGTAATATGGAAAATATAAATGCTGAATATGAAAAATTATATTATGGATTTCCCACTGTTTTATTAAGTTTTTATGACAAAAATAATGAACCCGGCTGTCTTGTCAGTAATTCGGTTTTTGTCCTCGGAAACATGCTTGTACTGGGCTTAGCTAAGACTTCCAGTGCTGCGGAATCCATAAAATTTTCCAATAGTTTTTGTGTTAATATTCCTGAAAAAGAACTGCTTCGTGAATTTGAAAACAGCAGTCCTGACAGCAGCTTTGATGTAAACAGATTTTATTCACAGAATTTTTTATACACAAAATCTGATACAATAAATGCCCCGCTTATGGATATTTGTAAAGTTTCTATAGAGTGTGAAGTTCTCAGTTCACACGAAGATCAAAATTACATAATAATTATATCAAATATAAAATCAAAAAATATCTCAAGAGACCTTCTTCACAATGATGGATCATTCATGGGAAGAATTCTCGGGTCTTTATAAATTTATTATACTAAAATAAGGAATTATATCAGAATTCATTCTTTGATATAGTTCTTTTTTATATTGCTTACAGATTATCATCTTCTCATAATTCTCACCCTATGAAGGACTTTTTTTGAGCTTCATAATTTCACGGGTTTCAGCCTGTAAAGAATAATTACGCTGGATAAGCCACTAGTCAATGCTTTTTAGACAAAAACCCGGCCTAAGAAAGAAAAAAATTTCTGTTTAATATATAGTTTAAACATACCCCTGCTTTCTTTCTAAGATATTGAAAAACTTTATTTTATATCAATAATATATTTATTTAGGTATTATTATCAATAATTCTGATACAATTAGCTGAAGTAACAAACAAGTCTGTATGTTACAGTATTGATTATGAATAAAGAATAAATAAATCCTAATATGAGAAATATATAAATTACTATAATAAGTAAGAAAATAAAAGGACTGAGTCCTGTACAATACAGAATTCAATCCTTAAAGAGTGCTTGAAATAACTAGTAATCTTTGTGATCTTCCCCTCTATAAATTCCAAGCGAGAGTGTCCCAATTTCTGTGTGAACTCTAGAAAATTTAATAAAATTAATAGATACAGGGATTTTTATCTCTGTTTTTATATTCTGCCCTCAAAATAGATTGATAGATGTGATACTATTTGTCCCCAGTTTCAAACCTTGCCTGTCCACTTTTTCGTTATCTCTTTTATTGGTATTAAGTCAATAAATTGGACAAAAATAATTTACTTTTAGTTGTTTATTATGAAGATTTTTTTAAATATTCTGTTGGCGATAAATATCTCAGTCTTTTTTATATTCTCTCATTGTTATACCAGCTTTCTATGGATTCAAATAGTAATCCTCTCATTTCTTCATTGGATTTTTCTTCTATGTTATATATTAATTCCTTTTTTAAAGTAGCATGAAATGATTCTATACACGCATTATCATATGAATTTTCTTTTTTGCTATAGGATTATTCTCTTAGTTTTTCCCTCATTTCTCTACTCGTGTACTGACTTCCTCTATCTGTATGCACTATGCTTTCAAATGCTTTTTAGGTATGTCGATAATACCAGCTCTACATTCATACTCGGACTAAAATTCCATGCTAATATCTCATTATTGTATAAATCCATGTAACTTGATAAATAGCACCAACCTCTGTCCTTTGTTTTTATATACGTTATATCTCCTGATATTTTTTCTCCATATTTTTCACTTTTAAAATCCTGATTTAATTTATTACTCAATCCTCCCACTTCCTCCACTTTATTCAAGGCTCTGTATTTCTTCAATATTATACTTTTCATTCCTTCTTCCCTCATTAATCTGCTTACCCCTGTTTAATCCTATCATTATCCCTCTGTATTCCAGCTTTTTCTTTATTTTAGGAGCTCCGTATCTTCTCTTGCTTGATTCAAATGTCTTCCTTATCCTCATTACATCTTCTCTTCTCTTTTTACTCCTCTTTCTCTCTTTTTTATTTTTATATATGTAATAGCTGCTTTTCCCTACCCCTAATAGCTCACAGTTTCTTTTTATATTTATTTTCCTGATATCTAGTGAACGAATTATTCTTTTTCTTGTAACTGGGCAAATATGGCTAAACCTTTTTTAAGATATCATTATCACGTTCCAGATCTTTTACTTTTTTTTAATTCCAGTAATTCTTCGTATGTTATGTCTTTCCCTTTTTATGTTTCTATTTTTTTTGATCCTTTTTTCCAAACTCCTATACTTTGTGTAGGAACAAGATATTCAGGTGATAATTCTTTTGTTCTCTCATTTTGGACTCAGCTCCTTAATTTTTTATCTTACATCAGCAAGCTATTTTTGTCCAAGTCTTTAGTGTAACACCAGTTGAAAAACTTTGTTTTCTACAGAAAAATTTATCCTGTAATCAGACCAAAAATTTAAACTCTATTCTAATGAAAATTAACTTCCGATAACCACGCTTGTGTTTTAAATTTAATATACCTTTTCTAACTTTATTTATAGAAAAGGTATTTTTTTATACATTATTTTTTTTATTTACATAATTTTGATCTTTGATTTAATCTAATAAATTAAATAATATTGATAATTATAATATAAAAGATCATATATTTTGCCAGGCTCTATTTCATTCTTTTCAAATTCATTGTTATAAAGTCCTGCATGTATTTCATGATTCATGGTCATCCCCATGTCATCTGTTGCATCTATTACTATATATTTAGCCTGATTTGTTGAATTAAATACAATCTTTAAATTTGCTTCTGTATTGTAGAATTTAGTCGCTTCCCAACCATATGCATCATAATATTGATAATCTCCACTAAAATCTTTTGCTAATACTTCTATAATAACAGGTGGTTTTAAGTATTCCAGACCGTTTATTCTCTGTCTCAGTTGCAGTATATCTGTATCTACATTACCTGTCCCTGTTATTACATTTTTTGCTAGAGTCTGTGGATAAAGCTGTTCATATCCATTTGTCTTTTTCCTTTTTAATTTCACATTTGCCATATTTAATCACCTACACAATCTCTTCTATCCAAATATCTCCGTCTATCTGTCCGACCGGCTCTATTGTTGATACTTTGATATCCACAATATCAGGCTTATTCAAAATATTTGCCCATTCGAATACATCACCCTGAGTTTCAACTTCTGCTACTTTTCTCCAATTAATTCCGTCATAAATATAAGCTAAGCTTCCTTTTGTTACTGTACTATCACCTGTAGCATCCTCTACATATACTATTTGCCCCTTTTCTGAAATTAATGCATCTCTTGCTTGTATATCAGACACTATTTTTACATTTGAACCTCCAGCTGATGATAAACTATCAAGAAAGTCCTGTACTGTTGTCCCATCTGTCATTTTTACCTGATTTGCTGATGTCTTTAAATTTATTTCATCATAGGTTCCTGCTTCATTTTCTCTTTTTAAAGTACCTTTTTTTACTGCCATTCCATTTCTCCTCCTTTTATTTTATATCAGTTTTTATGATTTTATCTGCATTTTTTTATTAAAACTTTAAAATCCATGAAAAACAACACTTTTAATACTTCATAAGTTCGTTTCATTGTTTATTATCATCTTCTAATTTTTCAATACGGATATTCAACTCCTTTAATTCTTTAAATGTTTCAAAAGTTTTCATATCTTTCCAGATAAAATAGCTGAGTACAATACCTATAATTCCAAAATCTGTTAATTTTGCAATATCCATATTAATCTCCCTATATATTTTAAATTTTATTACTATTACCTTCTTTTTCTATCAAAAATTTTTGATGATTAAATACCATATTAATAAACTATTTTGTAAAATTTTTTGGAATTAATGATAAAAAAGTATCTCTAAATAATTTTTGATTATAAATCCATTCGACAGCATATTCAAGTTTTTTTTGAGCCTGACATCATACTTATTCCTTCCGCTTTAAGTGTTGCTAAAATTGCTATAGTTTCTAATTTTTTATATTTAAACAGTAGAAACATAAACAATAAAATAATAACAAATATTGCTAGATTAATTACACTAAATATAAATCCTCTTCTTCCTTTTTTCTAAAGTATTTTCTTAAATTTTAAATCCAATTATTCTTCTATGTCTATTTTGAAAATATTAATTTTATCATTAATTTTTATAATGTCTTTTTCAATTTCACCTATATTTTCATAACTGGTCTCTCCAGAAGGAAATCCTCCTCCCAATTCTGGATTGGTAATAGCTTCTGTTTTTAATTCAAATATATCTAGTGTTGAATTTAAACCTCCTGATCTTATCCATAATTTACTTTTTTTCCATGTTTTAAAATTTTCCAGCTTTTTATATTTTGAAAATTTAACTGTATCAGTATCTGTATTATCTGTTATATTTATCTCTGAGCCATCACTTACTAAAATAACAGAGTCTTTTTCTATTAAATCGCTTATTTTTACCCAATTGTTATTAATAGTTACAGTTTTCATAATTTTCTCCTTTCCTGGTAATTATATATTCAGACAGAATGAATCAAGATTTATTTCTCTTTCATCGTTATAATTTTTCAAATATGTCTTATCTATAATATAGCCATCACGATTTATGCTAAAAATTTCACCATAATTTGTATTTACTGCTGAAACATCTAAATTCACAGGTTCTGTTCTGAATAATTTCAGTTCACACAATACATCATCATTATCTTCTATTTTTTTATACTTTATTTTTCCTTTAAAAAACATTTTATCATCATAAATTCTATAAGCTATTTCAGATAACACATCAATATATTCTAAATTTAATTCTGTTATATATTTCCATTCTTCTGTAGGTATTTCTTTTTCAGAAGATTTTTTCAGAATTAGATTATCAATAGATATAGATTCTGAAATTTTTTCATTTTCCATTTTATAAATCTCCTTCCACTGCAACCCAGGAAATCGGAATTCCCGACTGAAGCTTTGTTGGTGTTGTTATAACTGCTATATTCCTGAATCTTCCTCCGTATGTAAGGCCTGTATTAACTACTTTAATTAAGCCGTTTCTTTGAGTTTCAGAAAAAAAGTTAGCTGTATATGTTGCCACATGAATATTTGAAAGTCCGCCCTCCATTACTCCGGTATATACACTTTTAAAAGCATTTTCGCTTTCATAGCATGTTTGCCCTATTGTTCCCAAACTGCTATCTGCAACATATTCCATAGATACTCCATAATACGGTCCCTGATAAATATGTGTTTCTCCGTAAAGAATAGTTGACGACATCCTATCTCCCGGATATATTGCCGTATCATAAGTATAACCCGCAGCATAACATTCCAGTTTAAATCTGTCATTCCCTAAAGCTGTTACCTGAGTATAATATTTATTCATATTTGTATCTGGAAAATAACCAAATAAACTTAAAAAAATTTGTGGATTTTTCCATGGTATTCCATCAGAAAACCCTCTTAAATCTATTATATCTCCACTATTTCCAGTATTTGAAATAACTTTTTTCATTGTTCTCACCGGATACCAATTTCCCATAATACTAAACCTCCAATGCTAAGACATTTAGTGTCCCGTCTACTTTTTGAACAGAATCTGCTACAAAATTCTGTATAAAAAAGCTCACATACCCTTGATATGAATTTTTTACTTCAAAAGAAGCACATGTAAAAGTATCTGCTATTAATGTTGGCGGAGTTTTATATTCAATTGGTGTTGTAGTAACATTCCCAGTAAATGCTCCTGTATAATTCACAATATTATTTCTGTGTGTCGATATTCTAAATCTTAGTATTATTTGTGTTTCCGGATTACAGCCTTCTGTTTTTACAACATACCTAACCCCGCCAAAATTAGGTCCAAAATTTCTTGTATCTCCTACAATCCGTTCTCCCTTTCCATTTTCATTTGCAGTACTATATGTATATTCATTATAGTTATTTCCAATAATCAAAGGAACTCTGTATATCTCTCCTTTGTACCAGTTTCCTCCTAATGGAATCAGCTCTGTTTTTAAACCTATTGTATTAAATCCCATTTCTACAGAACTTATTCCCAAATCAATAACTGTTTCTCCCCAGAAACAGCCGCCGGTATAATTTGCCAAATTAAATGGAGTATCTGTTTTCACTTCAAAAACTTTAGCTTTCTTTAAAACATTTACTTTTCTCCAAGACATTTTTTCCCTTTCCAGTATTTTTATCTTATTTTTTTAATACTTAACACTAAAAAATTTATAGCTTTTTTGAATCAGGAATTTCATATACTTCCCAATTAAACCATCCACAGCAGTTTACAGCTTCTGCCCAAAACTGAAATACATTAGGAGTTCTGTTCGCTTCCCAGCGTGTTGGTGTAATTACTGATGTGGCAGGATATGTAGACTGTATATGAACCGGAGAAATACTTATATAAAAAGAGGTAGAAAGAGTTCTGCAGCTAAAAGCCTTTGTAAAAGAAGCTGTTCCTCTGTCTTCTATATATTCCGGATATAAGCTTTTCCCAAGGAGCCTTCCCCGGCGTACAATAACAAATCTACCGTCAGGGAGACCGCTCATAAAAAATTATTTGACCGCCCTGAATAACAGTTTTATGTGTTGATGATTCGTCACTTAAATTGTTATATACTGTTAATCCACTTGTTCCATATATATTTGTCATTCCTACTACGCTTAAATTATTCCCGTCAAGAGTTTTTATTACTATTCCTCCACCAGGCCCTTTTTGTATTGCATCTCCTGCACCAAATAGTATTTTATCTGTTGTTATTGTATTCGCTTTTACATGGTTGGCATCTATCTGATTGGCAGCAATCATATTTGACAATATTGAATTTGATGTAATATTTTTGGCATATACTTTTCCTAAAACAAGACTATGGTTTGATGTGTCCACAATAATACTGTCACCATCTACATTCAAAGCTGTCCCGTCTACTTTTATAGAATTTGCAACTACTGCTGTGGAAAGATCCCCTTCTATTCCTGCCTGTGATATTGCTGCTACTTTTACCTCATAAGATCCCGGTTCAGCTGTCACTATCTTATATGTCGCATTACCGCATCCAAATTTAGTGTCCAGCCTGCCGTCAGGAAGCCCGTTACTTCCCAATGATTTTACATATATTACGTATTCTTTTATATCTGTTCTTTCTAAAGCCTGCCATCTTACTCCAAATCCCAGGAACTGATGCTCAGGTGTTACCCCTATCGGAGCTGGCGGTTTATCTGTCGGATACTTTATATTTCCATATTCTACATATCCATTGTTTAAATAATCTTTATCAAAAAGATTACTTTTTTCAGTTTCAAAGTGTTCTGCTGCAGGCTGATAGATATTAAAATCAACAGCTTCTATTTCTGTCTGGCTTCCTGTCTGGGAAATATTAATTAATTGTATTTTTTTATCCCTGTCTTCAAATTTTAAATTTACAACATCTTCAAGCTCCAGAAATGGTGCTGCATTTACTATGAGTTTATAGTGTTTTTGTTCTCGACAGTTTATATAGTAAAGATATTTGGCTACTTCCTGTGCATGTCTTAGCTCCTGAACATATTTGTTCTCATATGTATAAAGCTCTACTTCATGATCCTCAAGGACTTTTTCAGTATACGAGACTGTATTATTCTCGTATAATTTTATAGGCTCCCCATAGATTTTAAATTTTTCGATAAATATATCTGTTCCGTCTGAATTTAAAAACTTTACTTTTCCTTCTGTATTTGTCAGTTCAACATCATATTCATTATAGCTCACATAAGTCTTTGTTCCGTCTGAATTTGCCTTATAGGCGACTACTTCCGGCGTTGTTTCAAGATTATTCACATACTCTGTCATATACTCTATTTTCCAATAAATATCATTTTCAGTTGTATTTGCAGGAACTTTTATCTTTGCATCGTCTCTTTCATAATCCATGTTCTGACCTGCCAGTATAAAAACTGCCTGCCTCGGCTCCGTTTTATTCTCTGAAAAAGTCACCTCCACTTTATTATTTTCTTTTTCATCAATCCATTCCTCAAGATAACTTAGTACATTCCCTTTCTTTAATTCATAGTCAAGTTTCCGGGTATCTTTTTGATTTATAAGGCTTGTTATTTTCAATGTGCCGTCTCCTGTTACATATACAGAACCTACCGCTGCTTTTACAAGTTCAGCCAGTTCTTCCATTATTTTTTTCTCTTTCTCAAATTTTGCAACCGGTACCCTTATATAGTCCCCTATAGAATATTTTATCTCTTCTATCTCTATTTTATCTTCATCAAACCCTATTCTTTTGGCCAGATTATATAAAAGGGAGTGTTCTTTATCGCTTGAATTATAGAAATAATGTCCCTGGTAAACCTCATCTTTTTCAAATCTTTTATAATATCCTAATACAGTCTTATCCTTGATTTCTACAGTCAGAATCTTATACAGATGTTCCTGCCTTACTACAGGGTTTTTTACTATCCCTGTAAATAGTTCAAGTTTTGTGTTATTAAAGATATCATATATTACTACTTCATCGTCTTTTTCAACTATATTTTTTATCTTTTCTGAAATATTTTCATCAAAATATCCTTCAAGTTCACTAAAATATTTATCACTTTCATCAAAGAAAGTAATTATCTTTTCATCTATATCTTCAAAATCAGGAAATTTTAATTCAAGACTAACAGAATTAGGGGATATACTATTACTTTCATTGGTTATGAATTTGTTAATATTCAAGGTTTCATTTTCAACATAATCAGTGATATCAATATTTTTAGTTATATTAAAAAATGTAATCTTATGTTTTATGTTATTTTCCTCTTGATAGCTACACTTTATATATTCCTCGTCTACCATTACATGACCTCCTTTTCATAGATATTTTTTACTGTTTTTAATTTATTCCAATCTTAGATTTTTATCACAACTTCTCCTTTCTTTTACAGACTCTTTTAACTTTTAAACAGTTCTCTTCATAATATAGTAAAAAGTCAACCTGAAAGTTGTCAGTTAGGCTAATTTTATTTTTAGTTTTACTTTTAGTATGAAATAGGTTATCATATATAAAAAAAGGAGCTTAGAGAATGAAAAAAATACTTTTGTTATTAATATTCCTATGTACAATTAGTTTTTCTAATACTATTGGGGGGTTTGGCGATCTTAAGTGGGGGGCTTCCAGAGAAGAAGCTAAGAAATATCTCATGGAAACTTATAAACTTAAAGAATATGCTGTTTATGAATTTGATGATTATACTCAGGTTAATTTTGAAAATATTAAGTTTTTAGATGTTGAAATGTATGATCTTGTTTTTTATTTTAATAAAAATAAACAATTTTCAGGATGGAGAGCACAAACTTATACTATGAGATACGATAAAAGATATTTAATTGATAGATACAAAAAGGCTTATAACCTAGATGAAGAAAAAAAATCGAATGACATAATTTCACTAACAGGCTTTCCTGAAAGTGAAGCATTCCTTATTCAAATTTATCCTGACAAAGTTACATTTTATATTGAAGATTTCAATTACTCTTTCCCTAAATAAACTATAACTAAAAACTTCCTGAATTACAAATAGTGACTTCAGGAAGTTTTCTTATTTTAATTTCTTTGATTATTTAAACTTCTTCTTTACCTGATTCATACAAGAATTCTTTCATTTCCTTTTTTAAAGTATTCATAAATTCTGAATTTGACATAAAACCATAATTATTTAATGTTACTGCGAATTCTACTCCTTTTGAATTATCAAGTATTCCTGAAGTCTTATACTCTTGTTTTCCGGACATTCCATAATAATTACCATCTACTGCATTTGTTCCCCTAAAATCCATTCCTTCTGACTGTAATTTTAACTCTACTTCATTTAACTTCTGTTGTATTATGCTGTAAGCATCTTTAAAACTTCCCGCTCCGTCAAGTGCATTTTTATAATCTTCAGTCAGGAAATATTTATCTGCAAGTGTCTGAAACGACTGACTTTCATAAAATGCTTTAACCAGACTATCCTTTACATTATTATAAATACTCTCTCCTAAGCTCATCGAAAACTGTTCAAATGAATTTGTTTCCAGAGCTTTTCTTATTGAGTTTTCTAATACATTTTTTATTTTCTCTGTCTTTTCATTTATTTTCTCATCCGGAAACATTGCATTTATCACTTCATCACTTAACCCTGAGGCTTGGGCTTGATTTTTTAAAGTATCAATTATGTGTTTCATATCGTTTTCTATATACTCAGTATTTTTTAAATCAGTAAATAAATCCCAGAAATTAAGATTCTCATTTAGAAAATTATCAAAGTCTTTTCTCCCTGATAATCTAAAATCTGCAAGGTTATTTGTCAAATTTTCAAATTTATTAGAAAATTTCTCTTCAAATCCCTGAAACTTCATATCATAAAATACTTTTGAAAAATTACTTTCCAATTTACTAAAATAACTTTCCATTCCTGTTGCAAGACCTAAAATCACGTCATTTCCGCTGCTTAATTGTTCTATTGTTCTTGATTTAACATCCTGAAAAGCACTTACTATCACCTGATCATTTTGTATTAATGAATTTACCGTGCTTAATATCTCATCTCTATATTTTTCAGGATCTTTTCCCATCCCTTTATAAATATCCTCAAGCTGTTTTTGATATTCATTTCTGAGTTCAAATAAATCAGCTACTTCCACTCCTTCAAAACTTTCAAGTATCCCATTTTTAGGCAAATTTAAAGAATACTGCTCCATTACTCTTACATCTTCAATAAAACGTAAAAAACTTAGTTTCACTTCTTCTATGTTATTATTATCAAGCTTACTTTTTCCTAACTTTCTCTTTAAAGTATTCAAATCGAAGTTTTGAAGGTAAGTATCATAAAAACTTTGCAAACTTCCTGAATCTCTTGCTGTATTTTTCCATACACTTCCAAAATATTCATCAAATCCCTGACTTAAAGTAGCGTGAGAATTCTTTTTTCCACCAAAAAGACCTTTCTTTTTACTTGAATGTCCTGTTGCAGTTATTTGACCTTCATAAAGATCTCCTGTTTTTCCAATTAATGTATTGTAATAACTTTTTTGCTTTGCAATATTCTTATCTGAGGTATCAGAAGCTATATTTTGAATTAACTTGGTTGTAAGGTTTTGTATAGAATTAGTAAGTGTATTTATTTCACTAAATAAATTCTCATTTTCTTTTGATTTATTTTCATACCATTCATTAGCTTTTCTTTTTTCTTCTTCATTATGTTTCTTATTTTTATTACTTCCTATACCAAACGAACGAAACAAAGAAACTCCGGCATTTACTGTTCCAAAAACTGTTCCTACTACTGAAGTAAACGGCGATAAAAAGTTCCCTAAACCACCTATCTTTTCCCCTATTGGTCCGGCTAAATTTGTATTCTGGAATATACTTGTCAGACCTGAAAGAGATTCTGCTGTAACAGATAAATTTGTCAAAAAATCATCTTTCAATACACTTCCCGCACGGCTTAAAGTAGAAGCCAAATCATCTAAACTTGTTTTTACTCTTTCCATTTTCATAGAACCTGCTAAATTAATAAGCCCCTCATTACCTGTGCCAATTAGCCTGTCTAAAAATTCTTCAAATCTTTTATTGTATTCAGATTGGTCTAATACATAATCTCCAGTTACTTGATATCCCTCAAAAGCTTCTTTCATTTTTTCTTCAATTACAGATTTATAGCTATTGTATGGATTCTTTTCATCTAACAAGACATTAAATTGTTTCTCAAAGAGAGAGTCAATATTATTTGCAAGACTTCCTCTGAAATCTTTTGGATTTATATTCTTAAAAATATCTCTTATCCCGTCACTAAGAGCTTCTAAAATTTTAGCTGTATTGTATTCTAATTCTTTCTTTGAAATTTTTTCATTATCTTTTTTCGCTTTTTCTTCTGTACCTAATTCTTCTTTTTCCTTTTTTTTATCATCTATTTCTTCTCTTATTCTTTTCATTTCATTTTTATCATTATTTTTTATAGCTTTTTCCAATTTCTCATTTAAATTTTCTAGCTCTTTATTTAGGATTTCTTCTGTTTGCTTATTCTTTTCATATGAATCTGATCTTAATTTCTTTTCTCTCTCCAACTCTTGATTAATAATCTCTGATTTCCTGTATCCAAATACTTCTCCTTTTTCCCTAATATTTATCAAATCTTTTTGAGCATCTTCCTGTATCTTAGTATATTCTGCCTGATATTTCTCAATTGTTAATTTTACTGCTTCATCATACTTCTTCATCTCAATCAGTCTTTGGATCTTCTCTTCTATTAAATCTAATGAATTCTTTTCAAACTGGTTTTTTGTTATAAGACCATTTACCAGCAATCTTGTTAAATTTTCCATCTTACCATCATAATAACCTGCGAATTTTTCCTTGAAGTCATCATACTGCTCATCCGACGGTTTAAAATTTAACTGATTAGTTTTCTGCTCATATGATCCATTTATATCATCATAAAACTTCGCATTCTCAGCCTTTTTCTTTTTCTCTTTTATTTCCGCTGTTAAAGACTCCACTTTTTCTTTTTTTCCTACTTCTAAAGCTATTTGTCTCTGTTTTTCCAAAATTCCTATCTCACTAAATAAGACATCGCTTTCTGACATTCCCATTACATCTGAAAAGTTATGCAGTTTTTCTAATTCCAGTTTTGCAAGTTTATCACTTGTCTTAAGAATAACATCTCCCATTTTGCCAGCTTTTGATTCCAGATCTTTTACCGCTTTTTTCAATTCTTTTGACATTACTTCCCATTTTGTTGGTTCTCTATAAGTTACTGTTCGTTGTGGCTGCTGAACTTTCCTTTGTACTTTTACTGTTTGAGTTGCCGTTTTTTGTATAGGTGCTGCTGGATTTTTTCCCATCCCTCTTTGTACATTGTTGTAACTTTGAGTAAGTTTCATTAAATTCTTTTCTGCTTCACTCATCGGAATATCATTTTTTTTAACCGGAATATAGTAAGTTTTTCCATTTACTTTTCTTTCTTCCATTTTATAACGTTGTTCTGATGATGTTTTAACAGAACTTTCAAATGCCTTTATATGCATAGTTGAATTTTTCTGAATACTTTGTCCGGCATATTCTGTGATATTTTTAATCGCCGTTTGAATCTGATCAAAATTTTTATCATAAACATCATATAAATAGGCAGCGGGCATGGGTCCACCACCTTTTGGATCCGCTAATCCATACCGTTGATTTAAATCTTTTTTCAATTTCTCATAATCTGAAATTTTTTGACTTTTTTTATAATTCTCCAAATCTTGACGTATCACATCATCTTTCATTAGTGTATCAAATTTAACTTTCATATTTGAATCGAATTCTTCTACTGGTTTAACTGCTGATGCAAGTCTTTCTTTTAATATATTCATTTGTTCTGAAAACTTTGGTGAAAACTCTTCTTTAATATATTTTCCATATTCAGAAAGAGGATTATAGTTCTCATATCCATTTTTCAAAGTTCTCAATTCATCATCTGTTTTTTCCATTATTCTACTAATTTCATAATTATCACTGTCTTGATTTTTTACGAAAATTGCAACATCTTCAGCTATTGTATTAAGAAGTTCATTTTCATACTGTTTTAATGGGTTTCCATCCCATTCATTGTAAGACCCAAATTTTCTTTTAAATGTTTCATTTTTTATTAGAACATCAATTATTTTTTTTAATTCTTTTGGTTTATTATATTCTTTTTCTGTTCGTTCTAAATCATTATAATCTCTTGCTGCTAAAATTACATCTGAATCTTTTATAATATCTTCTATTGGATATTGATACAATTTATGAAAATTTTTTGAACGTGTTTCTCTGTTTCTTTCGGTTGCATTTAATATATAATCCCGTTCTTTCCCTATTTTTAATAAATTAGTATCATACCATTTGTCTTTTAAAGACTGCTCTGCAGCTTCTTTTAATGTACTTTCTAAATTTGCCCAGTTTTTTACCCATAATCCTGAACTATCTGAGTTATTCAAAAGTTTATTTTCAAGAAATGGATATTTTATTATTATTTCTTGGTATTTTTTATTTGATATCATTGCTAAATCTGGATTTGAATCCTCTTGTTGCTTGAAAGAATCAAACTCTATTACATCATCTTTAAGTTTCGATATGTACGGATATATATTTTTTATATTTTCTTCTATACGTGAAATTTCATTATTCAACTCCGCACTACTTATCCCAGAGTTTATCCAACTCTTAAGTGGAACATAAATTTCGTTAAATCCATCTAAATATGGTCTTAGTTCTCTATTTATTCTACTATCCAAAATTTGATTTTCATTGGTCAGACTTGTTTTATTTGAAAAAGTATTATATTTTTCATTTAAATCACTTGTTATGTTTAAATTAACTTCTATAATACCATCCTTTTTCAGCATTTTTTGAAATTCTTTTTCATCAATACCAAAAAAATTTAATGATTCAATTTTTTGATCATAGAGACCTTTTATAAGACCATCAACATCAGTTGGATTATAACCTTTATCATTTATGATTTTAATTTTAAGCTCTGTCTGATTTTTTATAAGTTCTTTAATTTCTTTTGGATCATATCCTTTCATATCTAAATAATTTGCGTATACCAATGAATATTCTAAAATCTCTGTATATGGACGATTCAATTCTTTGCTTTTTTCTTCACTCCACTTTATCATTTGAGCAGTAAATTCTCCATACCTCTTCTCTAATTTATACTCAAGTTTTTGTAATTCATCTCCTTTGAGAGCATATTTTTCTCCTTTTTTTATATATCCTAACCCTTTATTATAGCTTCCTTTTACTTCCTTAAATGTAGCCATATCTTCCTCCTCTATATTTTTATTAATTACACCTCATAATTCAATAATTATTCATAATTAATAAAACCACCAGAAATTTCTTTGGTGGCTTTTAAACAAGAAGCTTTTTATATTATCTCTTCTTCCTGTTATTCTTCTCATAAATAGCTTTATTAATAACCTCTTCTATAAATTCCAGTTTTTCTATAAGCCAGTAAGGATGTTCGTCATAAGATTTTGAAAATGGAAGAAACGTAAGGATATATCTTCCAGACATTCCGTCAAACCTAAAATATCTCAAATAATTATTTAAATCAATAATAACTTCCTGTAATGCTCTGTCAGGTGTTTTCTGGCCATTTACAAATATAGAAGCTGCTCTGTAATATTTTATACGTACAGATTCCTCATTTGTGATTCCAAACCCACCGAATTTTCCTCTAACAATTCTTCAAGTGCTTTTTTGAATATTATTCCCTGTCTGTTTAGAAAAGTTACAAAATTATCTATTGTTTTGTCTGCTTCTTTATTATCTAAAGTGATTTTGAGTGTCTGATTATAGAGCAATTCAAAATCATGGCTTTCTTCCAATTCATAAAAAATAGATATTCTTTCTGTTATACTCCCCTGATTATGATATCTATACTTATGACGTGGTTTATTTAAATAATTATAGAGGTTTCTGAAAGTGGCCACCAGTTCAACCACAATAAAATCCCCGTCAGCACCGTAAGTTAATACCTTAGTTGCAGATTTATCCCTTACTGTCTCTGATTCTTCAGTCTGGTCTTCTATTATTTTTTCAGCTTTTATATTTTCTTCTTTGATTTCCTTTTTTATATCCTTATGTATTGTTTCTTTTATATCTTTAGACAATTTATAATCCTCCTTATGAATTCTAAAAATTTTTTTTAAACAGAGAAGAAGAGGTTTGGAGCCTCATTCTTCCTGTTAAACAGAAATGTTATCCGAAAAGCAATATTTATGAAATGATTAAATTCTGAAATAGCTAATTAAAGCACACTTGTATAGTTTTTAAATGTTATTTTTACAGGTGATTTTATTGTTTCATCATAGAAAGCTTCCAGCTCTTTACTCATTCCGCCTGCACCTGCTAGATCTGTTCTTTCATTTTTTGAAATTTTACATTTAGGGAATTCAAATACTACTTTTTTTGTTGGATCCTGTAATTCTGCAAATTCAGTCTCCACTTTGAATTCTCCGTTAGCCAGCAATAGATCCTGAGCATCCATATAGCTTGCTTTATTAAATTCATTGAATGTCAATCCAAGTGTAACACTTCCTCTGTCTGACTGCTTTATTGACTTATAGTAAACAGAATTTAATGCTCCTTTTCCTTCTAATTTATTGTCTATTGTCAGGTCTAATGATTCTATTTGTGATGTAATATCATTAGTTTTTTCTGTAATTTTTGATCCAAGACAAATTAATGATTCATCTCTCACTGCTGTTGCTGTTCCAGAAAATTTTGTATTTTCTGTTATATGATCCATTCCTATTATATTTGCAGTTCCTTTTATAAATGCTTCTAATTGTACATTTAAAGCAAGACTTGATATCTGACAGTCTTTTGAATACTCAAACATATCACTGTCAAGATCATTTACTCCTATTGTCAAGTACTTGTCAATACTTGCTCCTGAAGTCATAACATAATCTGTCCCTGTTACCTTTCCCTCAAATCCTGCACCTGCAAGTAGTATTTCTAACTGATCCATTGTTAATTCTACCGGAACATCCCCGGCTACTGATATCTTTGATACAAATCCGTCTCTTACCCATCTTCCTGATCCTAAAGCTTCTGATACTTTTTTATCTACAGATGGTAAAACACCATAATCTGTTGCTGATAATTTTGCCATTGTATCTGTTTTTGCTGTTCCCTTTGCTGTCTGTAGTGCTGCTAATACTTCAATATTCATATTTTATTTCTCCTTTATAGTTATTATTATTTCGAATATTATTTCTTTCATATAAGAATTTTCACTAGTTTCTCTTGGTTTTAAAGCATATACATAATCCAAATTCTTTATTTCTTTTAATATATCCTCATCTTTTGACAATTGTTTCATCAAATTTTCCAAAAATGTAATCTGATATTTTATATCAAATTCCGGTGCCCAGGAAACATCAACCGGTGCAATATACAATAGTTTTAATGTTCTTTCATGAGTTTTATCATGTTTTAAATTTATACTCTGACTCTTTAAAGTTTCAGGCTCTAGAAAAAACATCCCAAAATCTGAAGAAGAATACTCGTAATTCTTTAAAAAATCAATTACACATGGAATTCTAGAGTCTGCTTTTTCAATTTTTTCTTTAAATAATTCCAATATCATAATTTTAAAATCCCTTTTTTTGGTTTATATGCATGCATTTTTTTGAGAAAAAATTTTTTATTACTATTTATATAAATAGATTTAATATACGGCCGTATATCAGTGTAAGCTTTCCTCACCTTATAGTAATTCGTTAACCTAAAAGTTTACACTTTAGAAAAGCTATAATTTTTTGTCCTCACTATATAGAAATTTGACAGCCTTTTTATTTACACCAAACTTCATATCCTTATTTTCCACAGTAATTTACCCTCTGTAGCATAACATTTTACTTTTTTATGTCATCTTGTATTTATTTTTTCTTTATAATTTAAAAGTATTTATATATGATTTTCTGTATTTATATGTAGTTCCTTTTTTTAATGTTAGACTTTCTCCTTTTGGTACTATTATTGATAAGTTTAAACGTGTTAACATTCCTTTCACAATTTCATTGTTATTTCCTATTAATTCTATATCTAAAACTTCGTTTATATTTGAAAAACTTAGATTTTTAAATATCTCAAATTTTTTATCTGAAAAGCTGTCTGCTGTTATTGTTATATCTTCTTTTAAGCAAAGTCTTATATTCACTTCATTCACCTGTGTTCCGACAGTATTATCTATACTAAAAGCCTGAATCTTTTCAAGCGGTATTGATGACAAATAACGTCCTATATTTATTGGAGTATAACCCCATACTGAATTGTAAGAGATTGATGTGGAAATGATTTCTGTTTGCAGTTTAAGATTTTTACGCATATTTGGTAAAGAACTTATCTCTTCTGCTTCAACATTTGTCTTCAACAAATAATGGCTTTTATAATTTGAATTAAGACTTATTGTTATTTCATAATCTCCATTTTCAAATGCAATGTATCCAATAATAACAGGACATCCTGAAGAACCCTCATAAACTATGCCTCCTTTTTTATCTGAAACTTTCCATACTCCAAAAGCTTCATTTTCGGAGAATATAAGTTCACCGCCAGTACTTATATAAATTTTTAGTTTTGGAAGAAATAATTTATAATATGACCAGCTTTCATTTATATATTCATTACTAAAGCTCGTTTTATAAAACTCTAGATTTAAATCTGTATTTAGATCTATACATTCTGCAAAATTTTTACATATATACATCAGATTTTTTTGCGCTTCACCTATTGGTTTTCCATTTATAAATTTTTCTATTTTTTCTAGTGTTACAGGCAGCTCATATCCAAACTGGTCACCTAAAGTATAATCAAAATTACTTTTTTCATAGATTGACATATTATTATATTTATCCATTGTTAATTTGCATTTTTCATCAAGCTCTGCTTTAGTTATTAACTTCCTGTACAATAAATAATAACTATTCTCTGATGGCGGGTAATAGGTTTTCATTTCAGTTTCCGAAGAACCTCCATTATTTTCACCAACATTTTCAATTTTTTCTTCCAATATTCCTATTTTTATATCTCTTTTAGCAAGCTCTAAATCAACATTTCCAGCTAATTCCAACATTTTTTTTCTTTCAAGCTTATCCAACTCGTAATATTCTTTTACTTTTATTTTAGCTTCATCATCAAAATCTGTTGTTGTTACATCACCAACTGTAAATCCTTTGTTTATACTGTCTTTTATTACTCCCATTTTTCCTCCTTAATAATATTTTTAATAGATAAAATCTATTTTTTTCTTTCTGTTTATAATATAGAATTCTGTCAACAAAAAACTTTACTTTGTTATATACTCCCTTATTTATAATAATGTTCTATTATATTGCCGCTTGCATTCTCAAACTTCATATTTATTTTTTTTACTATTTTATTTACAGATTGTCGTGTTATTCCTAATTTTTTTCCTATTTCACTTTGAGTTTCTTTCTCTTTATAAAATAAATCGTAAACAAAAAACTCTCTCTTATCTAATACAAGCATGGGAACAATACTCAAAAGTCTGTTTCTGCATAACCTTTCTATAAAATCAATGAAGTTCCCGTCCTCTATTTTTTCACACACAATTTTTTTCAAATCACTGATTTTCAAATCACATATATCTTCAATAGCTTCTATCTCAATCTCATAAAAACTATCAGATATTTTTTCATCATAGAGTAAAAATCCAGATAAATCTTTATCAATTACTTTATACTCTTTATATTGCTTTTTCATTTATTACTCCTGTCAATTTTTAATTTTTATCTTTACTGCTGAAAAATTTAAATAAAAAGCGGATCTAATGTATATTTCTATACAAAAGATCCGCTTGGGATGCTGATTTTATTCAATTGAATTTTTCTGTAATTACCTGTACATTCTGTGTTTTACATCTTTTACATTTAAAATCACATATTGCTTTTCCTTCCACTTTTATTTCCATGTATAATTTCCCGCAGGCTTTACATCTCATTTTAGTTTTTATCATTATCATCCCCACTTTTTAAATATAATCATTTCCTTAAAATTTTTATTGCTTTTTATCAAAAACACAGTCTTAAAATTTAAAATATGCAATAAATTTTTTTATTCTCAAAAATATCTTATCAAATTCATTGCTTTTTGTCAATAAAATTTTATGAAAATAATTTTATTTAATTTTTCCTCCAAAACTTTTCATAAGATTATACCACTCCAAATAATCCTTTTTGTAAATACTATCCTTTAAAAATACAAAATTAAATTCGTATTTCTCAGAAAATCCGGCTATATTTATTCTGCCCAGCTGGTTTTCGGCAAGCTCTTTTTCCACAGCAGCTTTATATAAAAAAGTTATCCCGAAATTCTTTTTTACCAACTCCTTTATTACACTTATATTCCCTGCTTCACATTTTCTTTTAAAGCTTTCGATGCTAAGATTATGTCTGTACAGTATATGCTCAAAAATATCACGTGTTCCCGACCCGTTTTCACGCAGTATTATTCTCTCCTCCAATATTTCTTTAAGCGTAACCTGCTTATTCTTCAGCTCGGAATCAGGTGAACAGACTGCTATAAATTCCTCTTTGGAGAACAACACAGAATCGTATTTTGTTTTTTCAAAGGAACCTTCAAGAATCACAAAATTTATCTCTCCGCTTTTTAATTTTTCCAATAAAACTTTAGTATTATTAACGGACATTGTAATACGGATTCCGGGGTACTTCTCCAGCATGTTTTCCAATATACCCGGCATTACATACTCCCCCACGGTAAGTGTCGTACCAAAGGATAATGAAATACTTTCCGTATCTTTTTCGGCGAGAATATCTTTAATTCTCTTATTATCTGCACTCATAGTCGTTGCATAATCATACAGAAGCTCACCTTCCCGGGTAAGAGAAAGATTTTTTCTTTCATAATTAAAAAGCTTTACATTATAATAGTTTTCCAAAAATTTTATGTGCTGTGTCACTGCCGGCTGTGTCATATGTAAAAACTCTGCTGTTTTGGTATAATTTTTTATCCTGCATAGTGCAAGAAATGTTTCATGTCTAAAATCCAGCATATTTTCTCCTTTTATAATATTAATTTATATATTTATAATAATTTATAATTTTATCTTATCATAAAAAAATGTTATTATCAATAATATCCCCCTCGGCTGCCAAATTTCAGTACATCAGCTCTTCACAGTACCGGGGGCGGATTTTCACTATATTTAGAAAATCTACATTATAATATCTGATTTATAATCAGCTGTGCAGACAATAAAACTAACTGTTTCTGTCTGGCAAAAATTAACAGAAGACAACACTAAACATACAAGGAGACGAAAAAATGAAATCAATAAAAAAATATACTTCAGGTATAGTACTGACTTTTATACTTGCATATATCGGCATACTTCTAAGCAGCTTTATTCCGTACCATCTTATAAGCGGAAGTGTTTTTGCCCTGCTCGCGGGGATGATTCTAAATCCGTATATATCGGAATTCGGTTTTTTTAAGCCCGGAATAAACTTTGTTTCAAAACAAATATTAAGATTTTCTATTATATTAATGGGGCTTACTCTCAGCTTTTCACAGGTACTGCAGGTAGGAAAATATTCTCTTATTGTTATGGTTTTTACATTATTTACTGCTTTTGGCGGCGGATGGCTTCTTGGAAAGATTTTTGGCATGAACTGGAAACTTTCAGGACTTATTTCCGCAGGAACGGGAATCTGCGGCGGGTCAGCCATAGCTGCCATTGCTCCTGCCATAGATGCAGATATAAAGGATATTGCTTATGCTATTTCAGCTACATTTATTTTTGATATTTTTATGGTTATTTTATTTCCCATTGCAGGGAGATACTTTGGAATGTCAGATATCGGATACGGACTGTGGGCTGGAACTGCAGTAAATGACACCTCGTCTGTTGTTGCAGCCGGATATGCCTTTTCTGATGCTGCCGGCGGTTTTGCGGTTATTGTAAAGCTTACCCGTACTCTTTCCATCATTCCTGCAGTATTAATATTTTCTCTTATAAACAGACATGTAGAATCTAGAAAGTCTGTTTCAGAATCAGAGAAAAAAAAGAAAGAAAATATTTCATTAAAGAATATTTTTCCGTTTTTTATTCTGTTATTTTTAGTTATGGTCGGAATAAAAAGTACAGGTATAGTTCCTGAAAATGTAAGCTCTGTAATATCACAGATCAGTAAATATCTTATGGTAATGGCTCTTGGTGCTATCGGACTCAGAACTAACTTTGCCGAAGTCTCGCATTCAGGCTTTAAGCCTATGCTTCACGGCTTTATTATATCGTTACTTGTAGTAGTTGTTTCCTTTTGGGTTCAGATGTTTTTGGGACAGATATAATTTTTTTTCTTTCTAAAATACTATATCTTGTATGTGACACTTTCCATATTCTGGATATATTGTGTTTTACCCAAAAAATCTAAATTCCGTGCATAAAATAATCCTTTTTGCCTATTGATTTAAACCCTGTAGCATGATAAAATTCAAATAAAAACAAAAGGAGTAAAAAACATGCCACACATAAGAGTTAGAGGAGCAGAAAAAGAAAAAGTCAGAGATTTTACTGCAGGTCTTGCAGATGAATTAGGAATTATTGCAGAATGTCCTGCTGACTGGTTTACATTTGAATATGTGGAAACTACTTTCTTTTTTGACGGCAAAGAAGATGACGGCCTTGTTTTTATTGAGGTTTTATGGTTTGACAGGGATTCTGAGGCTAGAGACAAGATTGCTGCTCTGTTTACCGAAAGATGGAAAAAAATAACGGATAAAATAGTTACTATTGTATTTAATCCTTTGATAGAAAATATGTATTATGAAGACGGGGTTCATTTTTAATGAATCTCTTTTTATTTTTGATTAACTAAGAGACTGCACTGACCGGAGTTATTAAAAAATATCTTTTGACTCCGGCTTTTCTCATTTTTATTTTTTACAAATTAAATTAGAAAAAACTCTGTATATATGGTAAAATAGGAAATAACGACTTGAAAGGTTTTTTTATGGATAGAAAAATACCCGAACATATTGCAATTATTATGGATGGAAATGGAAGATGGGCCAAATCACGAGGACTTGCCAGAGTGGAAGGTCATAAAAGAGGAGCTGATACTCTGGAGTTTGTTTTAAGACAAAGTGTTTCATTTGGTGTAAAGTATCTTACTGTTTATGCTTTTTCCACTGAAAACTGGAAAAGACCCAAGACCGAGGTCTCTGCACTTATGAATCTTTTTTCAAAATATCTGGATAACAAAAAGGATGAACTGAAAGAACAGGATATAAGACTAGTTGTATCCGGTACAGAAGAAGGTGTCAGCAAAAAACTATTAAAAAAAATAAAAGAAACAGAGGATTATCTTTCTGACTGTAATACCCTTACTTTTAACATTGCCTTTAACTACGGCGGCAGAAAAGAGATCACAGACGGTATTAACAAGCTTTTGGCAGAAGGCAGAACTTCCATTACCGAAGATGAATTTCAAAATTATCTTTATCAGCCTGATATTCCCGATCCTGAATTGGTTATCAGAACCAGCGGGGAATTCAGAATAAGCAATTTTCTTTTATGGGAAATCGCATACTCTGAATTTTATATTACCGATACTTACTGGCCTGATTTTGATAAAAATGAATATGAAAAAGCCATTGAATGGTTTAATAATAGAGAAAGACGTTTTGGAGGAGTAGATGCTAAGTAGAGCTTTGGTTATTGTTATTTTTGTCCCATTGCTTATTCTGATCTTTCTTAAAGGCGATTTTACATTTTTGATTTTTACTGAGGTCATTATAGGCATGTCTGTATATGAATTTTATAAAATGCTGAAAGATAAAGGATTTGAAGTGGCAAGCAGAATAGGATTGTTTTTATCCTTACTTCTGCCTGTTCTTGTGTATATGAAGGATAAGGTTTTATTTTCTTATAATTTTATGGGATTTAGCGGAGATATTATCGCAAGATTTGATATAGGCGGCTTTGTTGTCTTTGCACTTATGCTTATTGCCACAAGGCAGATTTTAAAAGTAAAAATAAATGGTGCTATGGCGGAGATTTCTTATACTTTATTCGGTATCATTTATATTTCATACTTTTTTTCATATATTTTACTGATAAAAAGTGAATTTTCAAACGGCAGGGCTCTTGTCCTCATGACGTTTATTCTTATCTGGACCTGCGATATAGCTGCATATCTGGTAGGAATTTCCATTGGCGGTAAAATTATAAAAAGAAGGCTCGCACCTGAGATAAGTCCGAAAAAATCTTTTGAAGGGGCTATCGGAGGCTTTATAGGAGCTTTTATTGTCGCTTTAAAGTTTGATGTTATTTTTTCTTTTTTTGCTGAATTTTTTTGTAAAAACATACATATTTTCAGTGAATGCAGCGTACACAGCAATATTTCCTTCACTAAAACCGAGGCTCTTCTTCTGGCATTAATAATAGCCTTTTTTGCAGAGCTGGGTGATCTGGTGGAGTCGAAAATAAAAAGAGAATTTGAAATAAAAGATTCTGGGACTTTACTTCTGGGACACGGCGGTTTTCTTGACCGTTTTGACAGTGCCCTGTTTGTGCTCCCTGTAGTATATTATTTCGTAAAATATTTTATTAGTTAGGGGAAGACATGCAAACAAACATTTCAATACTGGGGGCTACTGGAAGCATTGGTAAAAATGCCCTTTCAATAATACGTGAAAATCGTGACAAATTTAATATTACTGCTCTTTCAGCGGACAAAAACTGGCAGGCACTGGCAGAAAACATCAGGGAATTCAAACCAAAATATGTATCTGTGGGAACACAGGAAGGATATGACAGTATAAAAAGAGAATTTCCGGATATAGAGATTTTTATGGGTTGTGAAGGATTGAAAAATATAGGACAGCTTGATGAAACTGATATTTTATTAACTGCGGTAAGCGGATCCATAGGACTTCCGGCTACTGTGGAAGCTATAAAAAAAGAAAAAAGAATAGCTCTGGCAAATAAAGAAACTATGGTTGCAGGAGGTTATCTTATACGTGATCTTCTAAAAAAATATAACTCGGAAATTATTCCCGTGGACAGTGAACACAGTGCTGTTTTTCAGTCATTAAAAGCAGGCAGCCATAATGAAATAGAAAGAATTATTCTTACTGCTTCTGGAGGACCATTCAGAGGTGCCGATAAAAAATTCCTTGAAAATGTCACTCTGGAACAGGCGTTAAAACATCCAAACTGGAGCATGGGTGCCAAGATTACTATTGATTCTTCCACTCTTGTTAATAAGGGACTGGAAGTAATAGAAGCCCATCATCTTTTTTTGGTTGATTATGATAAAATTGATGTTATAATACATCCGCAGAGTATTATCCATTCTATGGTAGAATTCAGGGATAAATCCGTTATTGCACAGATGGGAGAGCCTGACATGAAAACTCCTATTCTTTACGCCTTTACCTATCCCGAAAGAGTGGAAAACAAACTGCTTGGGAACTTTGATTTTATGAAGTTCAATAATATTACTTTTGAAAAAGCCGATTTTGAAGTTTTCAAAGGTCTTAAGCTGGCATATGATGCGGGAAAACAGGGAGAATCTTATCCTATTGTATATAATGCCGCAAACGAAGCTGCTGTAGACCTGTTTATGAACAGAAAAATCAATTATACTGATATCTACAAAATTATAGAAGATGAACTAAATACACATAAATCGGTTAAATCTCTGGATCTTGATGTTATTATGGATGTAGACAGAGAAATAAAAAATAAAATTTATAATTTATATGAATAATAGTGGTGATTTTCTATGAAAAATAAAATATATCGGAATTTTTTTACTATAAGAATACTTATAGTTTTATCTTTACTTTTTACTGCTGCTTTTTCCGAAGAATCAGCAGAAGAGCTGTTTAATACTGCTCTAAAATATCAAAAGAGCGGTCAGCTTGATCAGGCTGAACAATACTACAAAGCTTCGCTGAAATTAAAAAGTGATGTTGATGCTATGTATAATCTGGGAATTTTATATGAGGATAAAAATAATTATACAGAGGCTGAGAAATATTTTAAAATGGCTTATGATGCCGGTCTTTCAAAGGCTGCTTATAAGCTGGGATATGTATATTCAAAGCTTAATAAAAAAGATCTCTCGGAAAGATACTATCTTCAGTCTGTTACTAAAGACAATAATATAGACGCTATGTATAATCTGGCAGTTCTTTATAACAGCAGCAGCAAAAAAAATGATGCGATAAAATATTTCAAAATGGCAGCAGATAAAGGTGACATCGATGCTGCATATAATCTGGGGCTTCTTTATGATGATGCAGGTAATTTTGATTCTGCAGAATATTATTATAAAAAAGCTGCCGATGTTAATAACAGTAATATAAATGCCATGTATAATCTGGCTATTTTATATGAAAAGCAAAACAAAATAAATGATTCACTGAAATATTATGAAAAAACCTATAACAGAAATTATGATCCGAAAATACTTTATAAACTAGGACTTCTGAATGATATCTCGGGAAATTATCAAAATGCAGAAAAATATTATAAACAGGCAGCGGAAAAAGCCGGTGATACTGACGCTATGTATAATCTCGGGCTTTTATATATGTCACAGAATAAATATAATGATGCACAAAAATACTTCCTGCAGCTTTACAGCAAAAATAAAACAGGAAAAACAGCAAATCTTATTGGAAATATCTATGAACGACAGAAGAATTACAAACTTGCCGAGCAGTATTATAATGAAGCTCTTTCACTTGGTGAGAAAAATGCGGTCTATAATATTGCTATGCTTTACCAGTCTCAGGAAAATTATGAACAGGCTCAGAAATATCTCGAAAACCTTGCACAAAATTCTAGAAACCCTGAGCTGTACTATAATCTTGCACTTTCATATGATATGGGGAAAAATAAAACCGAAGCCGAGAAAAATTATTTGAAAGCCATAGAACTCGCTCCGGGGAATAACGATGTTTCGTTAAAAGCTATGAACAATCTCGGACTGCTCTATTATGAGCAGGGAAATAAAGATATGGCCGTAAAATATTTGAAAAACGCAGTGGATAATGGTTATTACAGTGCGGCTCTGGATCTGGGAATTATTTACGGACAGCTTGGTGATAAGGAAAATACAGAAAAATATCTTTTGACTGCTCTGGAAAAGGGAAAAAATAACGGTGCACTTTATCACCTTGGAATCTTATATTATGATCAGGGGAAAAAAGACACAGCTGTAAAATATTTAAAACAAGCCTCTGCAAATGGGGACAAAGATGCAAAATTAATGCTGGACAGCATGTAATAAATAATTTTTTACTGTTTCAAAATGAAAGTTTTCTAATATATCAGTGTGGTAGCTTATGCATAGTTTTACCGCTTTATATATTCATTTTGAAGCAGTTTATTTTAATTTTGAAAGGTGAAATAATGAAAAACCAATTATTTATGGAAAAATATTACAAAAAAATTCTAAATATGGATAAAAATAACAGCTGGAAAGCTGAACTAAAAAATCATTCAGGATTTAATAAAACCCCTGTCGGGATTATTTCCATCCTGCTTATGATTTTTGGCTTCTTTTTCGGCTGTTTTCTTCTCTGGAATGCAATAACTACAGAAAATTCAGAGTCATTATTTAAAGCGGCCTTTATTTCTTTTGGAATTGCAGTATTCGGCTTTATTTTGATGAAAATTTTCGGAAAAAATATAAAGAAAAAGTATCAGGAAAGAATTACTGGAGGAAAGCTTTCCCTTGCTGTAATGGTAACTGCAAATGAACGTTATCTGAATGACAGCTTTTCCATTCCCTCTGCTTTTTTTTATACAGCTGATAATGCAAAAAGGCTGGATATAAATTATTACAGATCTATGGATGAAAAACTTCAGAAAATTATGGGCGGAATTACAGAGACTCCTGAGGAGAAAGCTTTTTATAAAAAGCTGAAAGCTCTGGAAAGCAAAGCAGCTACAGGAAACCACATTCTTGATGTTCCGGAATCCATAGCCGGAACAAGAGACTCTTATATTTGGGCAGGAAGTCTTATAAATGCCGCCCCGAAAGATTATTTCAAAGATTATTCGAATACAATAGTTCCTTTTCTTATTCTGGAAAAATCCGGTGAAAAGAGAGGCTGGTACGAAAAGCTGCCTGTTATATTAAGTTCAAGCATATGGACAGTCTAGTACCATATTCTGTTTAGTTTTAGTTAATATTTGAAAAGAAGGAAAAAATATGAATTATAAAGAATTTCTCCCAGGAAAAAATTTAGGACATATAATTGATTCTTACTGGTTTTTGGACAACTCTTCCATATACGGCGAATCTCAGGTTCTTCCTGATTGCTCAATGGATATTATTTTTAATTTTGGTAATTGCTTTCACTCAAAAAGTAATTCCAAAAGTATAGTCAATAATAACGACATTATAATTACAGGCATGATGACGAGCTTTAAGAGTCATTCTATGGAAAAGGACAGCAGACTTTTTGGTGTACGGTTCAAGCCCCTTGGTCTTAACCGTTTTTTGAACTTTGGATTTCATAATATAAAGAATGATATTATTGATCTGAATTCAGTTATTTCTGATTCCTGTCATCAAAAATTCAGAAATATTTTTTTACTGGCAGAATATAAGGATATTATTGGATTCTTTGAAAAAATTTTTATTGAGCATCTGAATTCCCGCAGTAATGATATTGATCTGGATGTATCTTCTGCTCTTCAAAATATTTATAATTCCGAAAATCCTTCTGTTAATGAATTACACAAAATTATAGGTATTTCACAAAGGTATCTGGAAATAAAGTTTAAAAAAGAGATTGGCATTAATATGAAAGAATTTATTAATATAGAAAGATTTATAAAAACTAAAAAAGAAATCCTCAGCTCGGATAAAAGCCTTACAGAAATTGCTGTAAATAACGGTTATTATGATTCCTCCCATATGATAAAAGATTTTATAAGGTATACGGGTTCTTCTCCAAAAAACTGGAAATAGTTCGCTTTTTTACAATTATTTTTATTTTTATTATGATATGATTTGTAATATATAAGTTTTTTCGGGAGGTAAATATATGAAAATAGCATCATTTTCACCAAATTTAATGGTAAAAAACGTAAACAAAAGTATTGAATTCTACTGTAATATTCTTGGTTTTTCCCTTGTACAGACTGTACCTGAGAGCGGGGAGCCTGATTGGGGAATGGTAGAAAAAGACGGTTTTTTTGTAATGTTTCAAAAAGAAGAAAGTATAAAGCAGGAATATCCTGAGTTAAATTCACAAAATTCAGGAGGAGCTCTTACTTTTTATATAAAAATTTCTGATATTCAGGAATTCTATAATAAAATTTGTTCTCATATGGATGTTTCACATGAAATGCACAAGACTTTTTATGGCGCCGATGAATTTGCCATAAAAGACCCTGACGGATTTATTCTTGTTTTTTCAGAATCTTCAGAGTAGAAAATTTTTACAATAAAAAAACAGAACAGCTGTAATTTGAAGTGTGTTCTGTTTTTTTCTTTTATTATCATTTTACCTGCTTCAAACCAACTGCAAAAACCGTACTTACTCCCATCAAAATGATCAAAACTATAAGAAGCGGAAGAGAAAAATATCCTCTTGAAAGACCTATTCCGAGATTTGCTCCCACGATCACCGCAAGAATTAAAATTACCCACATAACCGGATTTGGCTTTACTACCATCAATGCTTCATCCTGAGTAATATTTATTTTTAATTTTCTACTGATTCCGTTTATCATGCTTATGCCAGCCTGTATTATATGTTCCCCTTCCGCTGCATCAAACTCTGCTTCCTCTCCGTTACCAACATAACCTATGATCTCTCCATCCAGAATTACTTTAAATTTTCTTGCAGAACTAAGAAAGCTCTTCTCTCTTTTTACTATAAGTTTTGCCATTATTATTAACCTCCTATTTTATATTTAATTTTTTTATACCTATTTTTAAATTTACCAAGTGAAATTTAATCATAAAATTTTATCATTTATTTCCCGGCTCCCGGCTTATAAGCTGTCCCGTCTAACATACACAGACAGCCTTTATCTATGAAATCTGTAGTTGTTGTCATTCTTGCAGGAAAATTTTCCTCATCAAAATATTCATTAAATACTTTTCTTGCTTTGTCAAAGTCCTCTATAAATCTCAGATACAGATTTATCTGAACCATGTCATTCATTTTTGCACCGGCAGATTCAAGAGTTTTTTTCATACTTTCCAGACACGATTTCATCTGTTCCTCTACGCCTTTTTCATTATTTCCCCCCGCATGATGAGCCAGAAAAATAAAATCTCCTGCTATTACACATGACGGACAAGTCTTATCTCCGCAGTTTGTAGGCATTCTTTTTATCATATTGTCCTCCTTCCGTTTTTTATATGGATTTTTTTATTTATTTAATTGTTTGTATCTGTAATTGACTGAAATAAAAATGATTCTAAATACTGTGGTGTCAAAACATTAGGTATTGTCTGTTTTCCGGCTGTTTTCCCGTTAACAAACGCTTCCATTTCCAAGTCTCCGGTAGCCGGATTCAGTGTCAGCTTCAATTCCTGACCCTGCGGACCCTTTGCTATCCCATTTTTAAATGTAAATACCTGACCCTGTGCTTCCATTGAACCATTCGCAAGATTATTTACGAAATTAAGGTCATACTTATATACTCCCTGAATGTCTGCAAGATATTTTACAATAGCGCCTTTATTAATATTGAGCATAATATAGGTATTCTGACTGGGATCATTCATTATAAGCTCTCCGTCAAATTTTCCTCCGACTACTGTAAATCTCATATGCTGACCCTGTCTGTCATTTTTAAGCTCGCTCAAACCATCCAAATGTCCGTTTTTCAGACTTATTCCGCCGATATATCCGTCCTTCTGATCCTCCGTATTCATTATAATATTACCTGTAAACGGACTTCCTTTGTATAATAATACTTCCTTTACTATCTTTACATCTTTATTCGGAAGTGTAATATCAATACTAAAAGAAACTGCAAAACCAAAGACAAAAATAACTGCTAATAAAAATTTTTTCATATTTCCTCCATTCAAATTTTATATAATATACATAATCATACTAGCATGTATTTTCTTGCTCTGTCAAACTTATTTTAACAAAAAAACAGTATACTGACTGTTATTGTCTGTATACTGTTATTCTATTTTCAGATTGTTTATTATCTGTTTGTCATAGTAACTGCTCTGAATATAAATGTTTCCAGATACTGCGGTGTTAAAACATTAGGTATTGTCTGTTTTCCAGCAACTTTTCCGTTAACCATCGCTTCCATTGTCAGATCTCCTGATTCAGGATCCAGAGTTAATTTTAATTCCTGTCCTTGCGGTCCTTTTGCTATACCGTCTTTAAATTCGAATTTCTGTCCTTGAGCTTCCATTGTTCCGTTTGCAAGATTATCCACAAAACTAAGGTCATACTTGTATGCTCCCTGAACATCTGCCAAATATTTTACAATAGCTCCGTTTTTAATATCAAGTACAATGTCAGTTCTTTGTTTAGCATCTTTCATGATAAGTTCCCCGTCAAATTTTCCGTCTACTACTGTAAACTTTACCTGTTGGTTTTCTTTATCATTTTTAAGATCTGTTAAACCGTCAAGATGTCCGTCTTTGAAGCTCATCGCTCCTGCATATCCGTCCATTTTATCTGCAAGATTCATCTTTATATTTCCTGTAAAGGGCTTTCCTTTGAATGTCAGAACATCTCCCTCTATTTTCACATTTTTATTAGGTAATGTAATGTCTTTCGATCCGCCGCAAGAAATTACTAATCCTAAAATTAACATAATAGCTAATAAATATCTTTTCATATCTCCTTCATTAAAAATTTATATTTTATATACCTTTATGTTACTAAAATATTCTCATTATGTCAATTTTATTTTTTATATCAATTTACATCGTCTTTATTAAAACAATTATTTAATTAATTATAAATATTTGAAATATTTTTTTCATCTGCAAACTCAAATTTGTTTTGCAAAAAAACACTTATTTTTCAATACTTTGACAGAATTAAAAAAACTGTATTAAAACAGAATAATTTAAAAAAATTTCTAAGTTTTTAAAAAATTTACTAAAAACATAATAAATATTTTTATACCTGTATAATATTCTGCCAATCTTTAGTTAAAATGATACAGTACACAGGGTTATTCTGCATAATACAGTTTTATTTTGTTAATTTCCATTATTCGAAAATAATTGCATTTTTTATTACATTTCCTGTTCTGTGTGACTCCAATGCATCTACCAGATGATCTATATCATATTCATTATTTACAAAGTCATCTGCACTTATTACACCTTCACAAATGAGTCTGAAGGCTCTTTCCACATGATAGGGAGTAGTATGAAAAACACCCTTTATTGTCAGCTGTGAATAATGAAAAAGCTGGCAGTCTATGGTAAATGTTTCTCCCTTTTTCGTTCCTCCGAATAAATTTACCAAACCGCCTTTTCTTGCCATAAGAATAGTATTTTCCCATACTCTCGGAAGCCCTGTTGCTTCTATTGCCACATCTACACCTCTGCTCTGCGGTGTACAGTCCTTTACAGCTTTTACTACATCAGAAACTTCATTTATATTTATAATATCTTTTGCTCCCAATTTTTTTGCCAGTTCCAGTCTCTTATCGCTTGCATCTGTAACAATTATATGTGCACCTTTTAGATACACAAGCTTTACAAACATAAGCCCGATTGGTCCTACCCCGTTTATTACAACATAGTCCCCCTGTTTTATATTTGATTCATCCACACCGTAAACCGCACATGAAAACGGCTCTGTAAGAGCTGCACTCTTAAAATCCAGTGTATCAGGGAGCTTGAACATATTCTGTCTTACTATTCTTTCAGGAATTTTTTGATATTCTGCAAAAGCTCCTGAATTAAAAAGATTATTTTCGCACATAGAATACTGATGTGTCTTACAGTAAATACACTCATGACAAGGTGCAGAATTATGTGCTACTACCCTGTCTCCTACCTTAAATTTTTCTACTCCTTCTCCTACCTTATATACCACTCCTGATGCTTCGTGTCCGAAAACTGCCGGCGGAATCCAGAGCGGATGACCTCTCAGATATGTTTTCAGGTCTGTTCCGCATGTTAATGCTACTTTATTTTTTATTACCACTTCACCATAACCCGGTTCCGGTATAGCTGTTTCTTCTATCCTTACATCTTCGGGGCCGTAAAAATACGCTATTTTCATAATTTTCCTCCTTTATTGTCCATAAGATTTGAATCTCAGAAGCATACTTTCCATCTCTTCTTCATCCAGCAAAACTGGTTCTCCTATTGATTTTGTTCTGTAATAATACTCCGCCATCTCCTCGCTCATTTCAGCCACAAGAAAAGCTTCCTTTACACTGCGTCCTATTGTTATTAATCCATGATTGGCAAGAAGCGCCGCCTTTCCTTCTCCCATTCCCTCAAAAGCATTATCGGCAAGCTCCTGTGTACCGTATGATGCATATTTTGCACAAGGAATTGTTTTTCCTGCAAATGCCACATAATAATGAAGTGCAGGGATATCCCATCTCATGCATGAGATAGTCGAAGAAAATCTCGAATGAGTGTGAACCACAGCTTCTACATCATCTCTTTTTTTATAAAAAATCAAATGCATCATCCATTCACTGGAAGGCTTTCTTTCCCCCTCCACTACTTTTCCGTCCAAATCCATAATTACCACATCTTCAGGCTCTGTTTCAAAATAATCTATTCCGCTCGGACTTATTGCAAAATATTTTTTTTCCTTATCAAAAATACTTATATTTCCTCCTGTTCCAGTAGTAAGTCCTTTTGTTACCAAGAGCTTTCCATATTCCACAATGAGCTTTCTCTCATTTTCCATCAGCATAACATCATCTCCTTTAATTTATAATACTTTACAAAATTTTTTATACTTATTTTTTATTTTGCTGTTTATTTCATTATCTGTTATTATTGCATCAAGATTTTCCGCAGAATAGAACGTAAAAAATGATTTTGTTTCAAACTTTGTGCTGTCTACAAGCAGGAATCTTTTTTTGGCATTATTAAGTATTATTTCCTGTGCTGTCCCCTCTTCCTCATTTGAAGACATAAGCTGGCTGTCATTAATACAGTTTGCACCTGAAAAGGCTATATCCACATTTATTTTTTTTAGAAAATTATTTGTAAAGGTTCCTATTACTGCACTGGTTTCTGTTCTTAGATAACCGGGAGCAATTATCAGTTTATACGGAAGTGAGGAATATTTTGAAAAAGCACTTAATGAATTGGTGATAATTGTATTATTTTTAGTTTTTATATATTTTAGAACCATCTCTGTTGTAGTTCCCGGTCCGATGAAAATTGTATCATTGTCATTTATGTATCCTGCTGCTTTTTTGGCAACCTGTTCTTTCAGCTTTAAGTTAAGCTCTTCTCTTTCTGAATAGGACATTTCAAATATGACCTGATTCTCCAGCTTTACTGCTCCGCCATGGACTTTTTTTAACAGACCTATTCTTTCAAGCTGATTAAGATCCCGCCTGACCGTGCTTTCCGCCACATTTAGTGTCTTGGCAAGTTCCACTGTTCCCACTGCATTGTTTAGCTTTATCATCTGCAGTATTCTGTCTATTCTTTTTTCTTTCATTCTGTAAATCCCTCCTTTTGTTGCCTGATTTTGATCGAAATTACTCTTTTTTGCTCATTTCTATTATAGTACATTTTTTCTTTTGGTCAAGAATTTTGCAAAATTTTATGCC
>RRZT010601906.1_pt1 | contig 45878 bp, 51 predicted proteins | sample 2165551 | NCBI WGS metagenome assembly RRZT01 (sample SAMN10456910, study PRJNA506462) | wastewater metagenome | biome: wastewater; feature: sludge; material: wastewater sludge; isolation source: wastewater sludge with Escherichia coli K12::gfp cells carrying plasmid... | place: USA: Moscow, Idaho... | reverse complement strand
CGAGGTGGTCGAGGCCCTCGGCCGCGACCTCGGCTTCGACGTGGTCCCTCTCGGCGGCCACGACGCCGTCCCCCTGGTCGAGGATCACGCCCGCCTCTGGATCCACCTCATGCGCACCGGCTGGGGGCGGGGGTTCGCCTTCGGCGTCCTCGGTCGGCCCGCGCCCGCCCCGGCGACTCCGGCGCACTGATGGCCACGCCGATCCCCGCGCCGGGCGGGGCCCGCCTCGGTCCCCCGGACCGGGCCGAGGCGCAGGCATGCCTCGACGCCGTTCTCACCGCCATCGATCCTGGCAACGGGCCCACCGAGCTCCAGCAGCTGCTGGTCGAGGCGGCCTTCGCCTCGATGACCGGCCACGACGTCACCCGCGTGCCCGGAGCTTCGGTCGATCCCGCCGCGCTCGGCGCCGTGCTCGCCGACCGCGACGCCGCCTTCCGCACGCGCATCCTCCAGATGATGATCCTTGGGGCGCTCGTGCTGCGACCCCTCCCCACCTCGGTCGCCGACCGGGTCGGCCGCTACGCCGAGGAGCTGTCCGTCGACGACGGGATGCTCGCCGTGGCCCGCCGCTTCGCCTCCGGTCAGCTCGGCCTGGCGGCGTTCGACTTCCAGCGCAACGGCTACACCGCCGACTGGGAACCCGATCGGGCGTCGACCCTCCACGCCAGCACCGAGCTGCACGACGCGTGGCAGCAGTCGGTGGCCGATCCGGCGCTCGCCGAGCAATGGGCCGCCTTCGAGCACCTCCCCGCCGGCACCTTCGGCCGGCGGATGTGGGAGTTCTACCGGGCTCGGGGCTTCGCCTTCCCGGGCCTCCCCGGCTCGGCCCCACCCCTGCTCGCCCAACACGACTTCGTCCACGTCCTCGCCGACTACGGCACCCGGGTCGAGTCCGAGCTCGAAGTCTTCGCCTTCATCGCCCGCGCCAACGACGACCCCAAAGGCTTCTCGCTGCTGGCGATGGTGGTCAGCCTCTTCGAGACCGGCTACCTGGCCACTGGCGCCGGCCTCTTCGAGTCCTTCCCCGGGCAGCTCTCCCAGGACGGGATGGCGGTCCGGCTCGCCGACGCGCTCCGGCGGGGCGCCCTCAGCCACGGCCCCGGCGGCCAACCCGACGTGGACCTGCTGGCCGTCGACTGGTTCGCGCTGGCCGACCGCCCCGTCGGCGAGCTGAGGTCCGCCTTCGGCGTCGTCGCCAAGTCCGAGGCCGCCGAGGCCGCCGGCAGCGTCGGCCCCTGGGAGCCGGGCGGCATCAGCCCCTACCAGTGGACCTCCGCCCAGGAGCGCGCTGCCTCCCTCGACGAGCCCTACGACTCGTACGGTGCCCGCCCCTGAAGCGCGCCTCAGGCGCCGCCGACGAGGGTGCGCAGGTCGGTCTGGTCGGGCGACCCCCAACGGGTGTCGAAGGCCTGCTGGGCCACCCGGCGGGCTGTGACCGCGGCGTCGGTGGCGAGGGTGTCGCCGGCGGGGGTGAGCACGGCGAGGGCCAGGCGGGCGTCCTTCGGGTGCGGTTCGCGGGTCACGACGCCGATGCGCTCGAGGGGGCCGAGCTGGCGGGCGACGCCAGAGGGCGTGATGCCGAGGGCGTCGGCCAGCTCGACCCGCTGCATGCGGCCGCCCGGCCGGGCCTGGAGCTCGAGGAGCAGGGCCAAGTCGTTCAGGCCGAGGCCGTGAACCGACCCCAGGGCGCGGTCGACCTCGCGCACGAGCTGGATGGTCGTGCGGTTGAGGCGGAGCAGGGTGTCGAGGGCGGCGTCCATGCCGTCACCCTATCGTTGAGCACTCAACGATCTCTCATGAATATCGACCCGGCTGCGGTCCGGGTCGCATGACCGGCCGGTCACAGGGGAGACTCCGGGAATGCTCATCTTCGGAATCCTCGGCTTCGGCATCGTCATCGGCGCGATCGCCGGCTGGATCACCGGCACCGAGTCGTGGGGCAAGCGCATCGGCTACGGCCTCCTCGGCTCCTTCGTCGGCGGCCTGCTCGCCAGCCTCATCGCCGGCGACGGCCTCGCCCTGCGCCCCAGCGGCATCATCGGCTCGATCGTCGGCGCCATCATCCTGATGCTCATCGACCGGGCCATCTCCAGCCGCTCGAACTGACCGGCAGCGGCCCGCCCCTCAGCGCCGGCGGCGAGCCAGCCAGGTGAGCAGGGCCACCGCCACCGCCGCTGGCTGCTCCGGGAGCAGGGCGTGACCGGCGCCGGGGACGGTGACGAGGGTGGCCCGGTCGCCGAGGGCGGCGACGGAAGTGGGCCTCGTCGACCGCGTGGCCGTAGAGCTCGGCGATCAGTCCGGCGTCGCGGTAGACCACGTCGCGTAGGGCGACCTCGGGCCAGCTCGTCGCCTCCTCGATGGCGGGCTCGAGGACGGCCACCGCCACGAAGCGGTCGGGTCGCCGGAAGGCGAGGCGCAGCGCGCCGATGCCGCCCATGGAGACCCCGCACAGGGCGACGGCGGCGCCACCCCGGCCGGCACCCGTGCCCGCCACGAGGTGGGCCAGCAGCTCGTCGGCGAGGAACGTCTCCCACCGCTGCGAGCCGTCGGCCCGGTCGAGGTAGAAGCTGCGGCCCGCCGACGGCGTGGCCACCACGAGCGGCGGCAGGTCGCCCGACGTCCAGAGCCGGTCGAACAGGGGGACGAGGCCGTCGAGGAACGACGCCGAGTCACCGCCGCCGTGCAGCAGCAGGAGCAGGGGCAGGTCGTCGGCCTCCCCCGCCGGGACGCCGGGGCGCAGCACCCGCACCTCGACCGGCGACGGCACCAGTGCCGTCCCCAGCCAGTCGGTCGACAGGACACCGGGGCCGACGGAAGGGAACGCCACGGATCGATCCTCGCACCCCTCGACGGACACCCGCAGGCCCGAACGGCTCGGAGCCAGGACTACGGTCGGGAGGCCGGTCGGCTGCGGTGCCGCGGCGAGGGGGAAGTCCATGTCGACGTCAACGGACCCGGCGGTCGCGACCGCCGAGCGGGACCCGGCCAGCGAGCTGGCGGCCAAGCGGTTCACCGTGGCGCCCTACGACGTGCAGGTCGGGCCGGTCGGCCACCTGCACCGCGAGCGGGCCCGGCTCGCCGGGCTCGAGTGGGAGCACTTCGAGGCCCGGCCGATGGGCGCCACCATCGGCGCCGAGCTGTCAGGCATCCGTCTCTCCGGCGCGCTGTCCGACGAGGCCATCGCCGAGCTCCGGGCCGCCCTGCTCGCCTACAAGGCCATCTTCTTCCGCGACCAGACCGACCTCACCGCCGCCGACCACGTGGCCTTCGCCCGGCGCTTCGGCGAGCTCGAGGTCCACCCCTTCATCCCGGCCAACCCCGACCACCCCGAGCTGGTCCGCTTCGAGAAGGGGGCCGACGTCGGCGGCTACGAGAACGCCTGGCACGCGGACGTCACCTGGCGGGAGTGCCCCTCGATGGGCGCCGTCCTGCACGCCGTCTCGGTGCCGCGCACCGGCGGCGACACCCTCTTCTGCGACATGCACGCGGTCTACGAGGGCCTCGACGCCGAGACCAAGGCGCAGATCGGCGAACTCACCGCGGTCCACGACTTCATGCAGGTGTTCGGCCACCAGGTGGCCGACGAGGACAAGGCGGCGATGCGCGAGCAGTACCCGACCGTCGAGCACCCCGTCGTGCGCACCCACCCCGAGACGGGCCTGCCCACGTTGTTCGTGAACCGCATCTTCACCAGCCACATCGTCGGCCTCGAGCCCGACGAGAGCACCGCCCTCATCGACCGGCTCTGCCGGCAGGCCGACTACCCCGAGTACCAGTGCCGCTTCCAGTGGACGCCCGACTCAGTGGCCTTCTGGGACAACCGGGCCGTGCAGCACTACGCCGCCAGCGACTACTGGCCCGACGTGCGCATCATGGAACGGGCCAGCATCATCGGCGACCGCCCCGTCTGAGCGCCGGCGAGAGCCACGCGGACGCGCCGCGACGGCGCGGAGCGTTCCGATGAACGCTTCACGCGCCGATCAGCACCCCAGCGCGCGGTTGAGCGCCCCGCACACGTGGCGCATCGTGTCGGCGTCGAGCCAGGCCACGCGCCGGGTGAGCGCCCGGCGGGGAACGGTGTAGAGGCCGTCGCAGTTCACGACGGACGGTCGGTCGAGGCCGAGGTCGTCGTCGATCGGGACCTCGACGGCCAGACCACGGATCGACGTCGTGACCTCGGCCACGGTGACCCGGGACCGGACGTCGATCACCTCGTCGCGAGTGAGCACCACCACCGGGCGCACCTTCTGTGCCACCTCCGCGAGCCAGATCTCACCCCGGTTCACTCAGCGCTCCACGCCTGGAGCTCCATCCACCCGTCGTCGTCCTCCTCCGGGTGACGTTCGTATGCCGCTCGGTCCTCTCGAGCCATGGCTGCGTGCACCGCATCACGCACGCCGTCCCGCGCGGCCGCCGAGACGTTCACCCCGAGCCGCCGCGCCTGGCCGGCGAGTTCCTCGTCCAACGTGAAGGTAGTGCGCACCGACACCATCACCTGATGCTAGCGCTTTGTGCTAGCAGTCCTTACACCTCCAGGAGGAGGGTGACGGGGCCGTCGTTGGTGAGGGTGACGGCCATGTCCGTGCGGAAGCGGCCGGTGGCCACGGTGGCGCCGAGGTCGCGAAGCGTCGCCACCACGAGCTCGACGAGGGGCTCAGCGTGCTCGGGCGCCGCCGCCTCTAGCCACGACGGCCGGCGGCCCTTCTCGGTGTTGCCGTAGAGGGTGAACTGGCTGACGACCAGCACCTCGCGGGTGGTGTCGGCCACCGGGCGGTTCATGACGCCGTCGTCGTCGGCCATGACCCGCAGGCCCCAAACCTTGTCGGCCAGCTTGCGGGCCTGCGCCTCGGTGTCGTCCCGGTGCACCCCCACCAGCACGCACAGGCCGGCGCCGATGGCGCCCACCACCTCGTTGCCGACCTCCACCCGGGCCTGGCTCACCCGCTGCACGAGTCCTCGCATGGCGCCATCGTGCCCGGTCCGACAGGAGGCCGGTGACGGGGCGGTCGGGCCGAACGGGCGCCGGCCTCGTCCCGGGGTGCGAACCTGGCCGGCGTGGAGGACCCCGACCCGCCGCCGGCACTCCACCTCCACCGATGGACGGACCCGGCCATCGTGGCCCTCGCCGGGTTCACGGCGGCGGCGGGCTTCAGCCAGTTCGGCGTCGTCACCGCGCTCGGCGACGTGGCCCGCTCGTTCGGCCAGGTGGGTGACGGCGGATCGCTCGCCGACCAGGCGGGCCTCTCGGGCACGGCCATCGGCGTCGGCCTGGCCGTCATCCGCCTCACGTCGCTCCTCGCCCTTCCCTTGGCGGCGGCCGCCGACCGGGTCGGGCGGCGCGCCACCTTGCGCTGGTGCGCGGCCATCGGGCTCGCCCTCACCGCGGCGGCGGCCCTCAGCCCGACCTACGCCGTGTTCGTCGTCGTCTTCGCCCTGGGCCGACCCTTCATGAGCGCCACCGACACCGTGGCCGGGGTGGCCGCGTCCGAGCAGACCGCCACCCACGACCGTGCCCGGGCGTTGGCGCTCGTGGCCGCCAGCTACGGCGTCGGCGCCGGGCTCGTCGCCCTCCTCCGCGGGGTCATGGGCGACGCCCTCGGCTTCCGGGCCGTGCTGGCCCTCGCCCTCGTGCCCCTCGCCGCGGTCCTCTGGCTGGGACGCCGCGTGGGCGAGACCGACCGCTTCCGGGTCGCCGCCGCCGAAGGCGCACGCGTCGTGCCCGTCCTGGGCCCGGTGACGACGCCGTTCCGGGCACGGCTCGCCGTGCTCGTCGCGATCCTGTTCGCCATCAGCGTGGTCACCGGCCCGGCCAACAGCTTCCTCTTCCTCTACGCCGAGAACGTGCTCGACCTCACCTCGGCCGCCACCGCGGCGATGGTGGTCGGCGCCGGCCTCGCCGGGCTGACCGGTCTCCTACTCGGGCGCGCCGGCGCCGACCGGCTCGGTCGTCGGCCGACCGTCGCGCTGGCCCTGGTGGTCGTCCCCGTCGCGGGCGCGGTGACCTACAGCGGCTCGGTGCCCGCCGCGATCGCCGGCTACCTCGTCGCCGTCATGGCCGGCGCCGCGTTCCTCCCGGCGGTCGGCGCACTGCAGGCCGAGCTCTTCCCCACCACCGTGCGCGCCGCGGTCGCGGGGTGGCTCCTCGCCGCCAGCGTGCTCGGCGCCTTCACGGGGCTCGTGCTCTTCGGCCTCGTGGCCGACGCCGGGGACCGCTTCGCCGTAGCCGGCGCCGCCGTGTTCCTGCCCACCGCCCTGGCGGCGCTCCTCGTGCCGCTCGTGCCCGAGACCCGCGGCCGCGAACTCGAGGACGCCGCCGCCTGAGGAGGCCCACAGGCCGAGTCAGGCCGAGGTCGCTACGCCGCCGCCTCGTGCTCGGTCCAGCGGAAGCCGTCCCACCAGCGCAGGCCGGCCCAGCTCCGGGCCGGGTCGGCGTACCAGCCCGGCGGCGGTAACGGGATCAGCGGGACCGCTTCGCGCACCTCACGGCGCTTGCCCGCCCACCAGATGATCACGCCGATGATCCCGGTGAGGGCGACGACCACGACCCAGGTGACCTTCTCGGTGCGCGCCGCCCGGTACTGCGCGTCGGGCAGCTTGGCCACCTCGACGATGGTCAGGATCCAGAACACGTTGGCCCCGATGGCCAGCGCGAAGAACACCCCGAAGAAGGCGAACCCGAACCCGCCCCCGATCAGCGTGCTCACGGCTCGTCGCCGTCATCGATGACCTCATCGTCATCTGCGTCGGCCTCCTCGGTGATCGCGTCGGTCATGGCCACCGCCTGTCCTGATCGACGGCCGGACCGTCGGCTCTCATCGGTCCTCAGCCGAGGCGCTTGGCGAAGTCGGCGCTGAACCAGCGGGTGGGGCGGAAGGTCACGACGATCTCCTCGCGGGGGTCCTCTTCGCGGGAGTTGGCGACGTAGATGGCGCCGATCTCCTCGCCGAGGTAGCGCACGGCCATGTCGATGACGTCGCCCTCCACCGTCGCGGGGCGGATCTCGGTGACCTCCCCCTCGACGCTGACGTACTTCGGCGGGAGGGCCTCGTCCTGGGCGCACAGGCTCATGCGGTCGCCGACGCTCAGCAGCGCCGCCTTGCGGGACTCGGCCGGCGTGATGAACGAGACGTCGCCGCCGGGCGCGTAGTCGTACCAGACGGGCACGGTGAGCGGCCCCCGCTCGGGCTCGTTGATGCTGACGACGCCGATGTGCAGACCGGCCAGGAACTCCTGGCGCTCCGCCTCGGACATCGTGATCTCGACCTGGGCCACGTGATCCCTCCCCCTCGTCGGCACCCGTCGGCGCCGCGCCGGACCGTACCCCGCCGCCGGCGTGAGCGTCGGCGGCGCTGATTCGTTCTGGGACCAGAAACAGAACGGTGAGAGCGGAATCCTGGTCCCAGAACGGTGGAGGTGGAGGCGGCGGGCCGGGGGTTGGTCAGGGCCAGGCGGGGCGGGGCGGGAGGTCGGGGGCGCCATCGCCGGTGACCACAAGGGCGTCGGGGCCGACGCCGGCGCCGGCGGGGCGGCCGGTCAGCCAGGCCAGCAGCGCCGGCCGAGGACCGGTGAGGGTGGAGGCGGCGATGCCTTCGCCGAGCTGCCACCAGGTCCCGCCGTCGTCGACGAGAGCGATCGCCGGGGCGACCCCACGCAGCACGGAGCGCTGCGCGGCCTCGTCGAGCAGGGCCTCCTGCACGTGGACTGGAAGGTCAGCCAGCCCCACGCCGGCGTCGAGGTCGACGAGGTGCACCCAGAGCTCACGCACCCGCTGCCACGGGATGGTGCCGGCGAGGAAGGGCGGCGGCAGCAGGCCCCGCACCTGCACCGAGCGGGCCGCCGGCGGCAGGTCGTCGAGTTGCAGGACGAGGCGGGTGGACGCCGCCGCCACCTTCTCGCGCACGTCGGCCGGGCGGTGCGCCGCGGTCGCCTCGATGTCCGCGGCCCGGGCCTCGGCCGACGGGTACATAGGCGTCTCCACGCCGGTCGCCGCCCAGGTGGCCAGGCGGGCGAGGCCCTCGGCGTTGTGGGCCAGGTGGGCGGCCACGTGGGCGCGTGACCAGCCGGGCAGCAGAGACGGCTCGGCGAAGGCGGGGTCGGGCAGGCGGTCGAGCACGGCCAGCACCTGGTCGTCCGCCTGGCGCACCCAGGCGAGGTGGCGGTCGTAGTCCTCGGGATCGGGATCGAGCACGGGCGCTCCTCGGGGGCGATGCGATCGGCGCCGAGTCTCGCACTCGGCGACGACGAGCACGACTACGGGGACGGCGTCACCGTCAACCACGAGGGCTTCGTCAACGCCAGCGCCGCCTACGACGAGGTGCAGTCGAGCTTCTCCGAGCTCGCCGGGTTCGGCGGCGACGACCTGAAGACCACCATCACCGACAACGAGGCCTACATCGAGGACGGCGGCGGCCCCGACGAGGGAGCCTGACAGCGCCCTAGCCCGACGTCGCAGACCGGTCAGGCCCGACCGGTGTGGGAGCGGAACGCCTCGATCATCAGGCGGGTGAAGCGCGTCACGAGCACGTCACGGCTCACCTCGTCGACACCGGCAGCCTCGTCCAGGTAGGACATCGACGGGTACAGCACCAGCAGGCCCTGCATGCTGGCCCAGCACAGCTTCACGGCGTCGCCCCGGTCCACCGAGAGGCCCTCGGCGTCGCACAGGGCGTCGACGGTCTCCACCAGCACCCCGTGGGCCCGGGTGCCCGCGAGGTGGAGCACCTCGTCCTCGTCGTCGATGAGGTCGTGGCGGAACATCACCTGGCAGTGGGCGGGGTACATCCCGCCGGTCGCCACGTACGCCTGACCGAGCGCCACCAGCTGGTCGGCGGGGTCGTCGTGCTCCGCCACCGCCGCGCTGGTCACCTCGTAGAGGTGCTGGAAGCCCTCCGTGGCGAGCGACGTGAGCAGGCCGGTGGTGTCGCCGAAGTGGTGGGCCGGCGCCGTGTGCGAGACGCCCGCCCGGCGGGCGACCTCGCGCAGGCTGAAGCCACCGACGCCCTTCTCCGTGATCACCTCGGCAGCGGCGGCGCGCAGCGCGTCGGGCAGGTTGCCGTGGTGGTAGCGGCGGGTCGGGGCCTGCGGTGGCATCGGTCACCATTCTCGCCGTAGATCTTGACGATGTCCAGATTGATCCGTACGTTGGCTCCTTACCACTGGAAAGATCGCTCAGGAGCTCGCATGACCTCGACCTCGACCTCGACCCCACCCTCCTCCGCCGCCGGCACCGCCGCCGGCCCGGTGGGGCACCCACGGCGCTGGGCGGTGCTGGCCGTGGTGTGCCTCGCCATGTTCGTGACGGTCCTCGACGGCACCATCGTCAACGTCGCCCTGCCCCGCCTGTCGCTGGACCTGAGCGCCACCACCCGTCAGCTGCAGTGGTTCGTGGACGCGTACCTGCTGGTGTTCACCGGCCTGCTGCTGGCGGCCGGCGGCCTGGGCGACCGCTACGGGCGCAAGAAGGTGCTGCTCACGGGCCTGACGTTGTTCGCACTGACGTCGGCCTACGCCGGGATGGCCGACACGGCGGGTCAGCTCATCACCGGGCGGGCGCTGATGGGCATCGGCGCGGCGCTGATCTTCCCCGCCACCCTGGCCATCCTCACCAGCGTGTTCGTCGATCCCGGCGAGCGGGCCAAGGCCATCGGCATCTGGAGCGCCACGAGCGGCATGGCGGTCGCCGCGGGACCGATCGCCGGTGGTTGGCTGCTCGAGCACTTCTGGTGGGGATCGGTGTTCTTCGTGAACGTGCCGGTCATCGCCGTGGCGCTGTTCGCCGCCGCGGTGCTGGTGCCCGAATCGAAAGACGAGCACGCCCCCGCCCTGGACAAGGTCGGCCTCGGCCTGTCCATCGTGGCCATCACCACGCTCGTGTTCACCATCATCGAGGCCCCCGAGTGGGGCTGGGGCAGCGTCGAGACCCTGGGCGGCTTCGCCCTCGCCGCGATCCTGCTGGCGGCCTTCGTGCGCTGGGAGCTGCGCCTCGAGTACCCCATGTTGCCGGTGCGCATCTTCGAGAACCTGCGCTTCTCGGCCGCCAGCGTGTCGATCACCTCGGCCTTCTTCGCCCTGTTCGGCTTCATCTTCCTGATCACCCAGTACTTCCAGCTGGTCCGGGGCTACACCCCGCTCCAGGCCGGGCTGCGGACCCTCCCCGTGGCCACGGCCATCGCCGTGGCCGCCGTCCTCGCGCCGCTCCTGGTCCAGCGCTTCGGCACCACCCGGGTCGTGGCCGCCGGCCTGGCCTCGATGGCCGTCGGGTTCGCCTGGGTCTCCACCGTGTCCACCACGACGCCCTACCTCGAGATCGTGGGCCAGATGCTGTTCCTGGGAGCTGGTCTGGGGCTGACCACCGCCCCGGCGACCGAGTCGATCATGGGGTCGTTGTCGCCGGACAAGGCCGGCATCGGCTCGGCCGTCAACGACACGACCCGAGAGCTGGGAGGCACCCTCGGGGTGGCGGTGATCGGCAGCGTCTTCAGCTCGATCTACGCCTCGAGCCTCGAGGGCGGTCGGGTGTTCTCGGCACTCCCGGTCGCGGCGCAAGACGCCACCGCCGACTCGGTGGGTGCCGCGTCGTTCGTCGCCCGCGAACTGGGAGCGAACGCCCCGGCCTACCTCGCCGAGGTCAGCGACGCCTTCCTGTCCGGACTCAGCGTGGCCTGCCTCGTCGCTGCGGGTGTCGTGGCGGCCGGCTCGATCTTCGCCCTGCGCTACCTCCCCGCGAAAGCCCGCTGACAGAGCGCGCCGCGGACGCCGCCGAACTCGACGCAATGACTCCCCCAGAACACGAGTTATTGCGTCGAGAACGCGGCGTTCGGGTCGAGCGACTCGACCTCGACGCGGGTGTCGAGGTAGGCCACGCCGTCGCCCCAGTCGGTGGGGCGGTCGCTGGTCAGCACGTTGGCGGCGCGGTCCTCTCCCCACCAGCCCCATGGGACGAGGGCCACGCCCGGCCGCAGTCGCGTGCTCAGGCGCGCCGGCAGGTCGAGGTGGCCTCGTTCATTGCGCACCCGGACGACGTCGCCCTCGGCGATGCCCCGGGCGGCGGCGTCGGCGGGGTCGAGCTCGACCCAGGGACCGCCACCCTCCCGGGCACCGTGGTGGTCCGAGTAGGTGGTGTTGAGGAAGCGCTGGTGCACCTTCGGCGTGAGCAGCGCCAAGGGGTACGGGCCGGCGGCCGCCGCCTCGACATCGGCCGGGCCCGGCGGGCCCTCCTCCGCCACCACGTGGTCGGGCACGCGGGCACCGGCGTCGTACAGGTCACCGGCCCACAGCTCGGCCTTGCCCGACGGCGTGGCGAACCCGCCCTCGGCGTAGGGCAGCAGCGGGTCGGGATGGGGCAGGCGCACGAGCCCCTCCCGGCGCAGCTCGTCGACGTCCACCCCCGTCACCGCCAGGCGGATCAGTGCCTCGTCGTCGAGGGCGAATCGGGAGTCGGTCAGACCGAACGCGGCGGCCAGACGCCGCCAGAGCTCGGTGTTGGGCACCGCCTCGCCGGGTGGGTCGACCGCCGGCTCGTTCCACCCGAGGTAGAGGTGCCCCCACGCCGGCACCACGTCGAGCTGCTCGAGTTGGCTGGCCGCGGGGAAGATCACGTCGGCGTAGCGGGCGGTGTCGGTGAGGAACTGCTCGCTGACCACGGTGAACAGGTCGTCGCGGGCGAGACCGCGCTGGATGGCGCCGGCGTTGGGCAGCGAGAGGATCGGGTTGCTGCACCAGACGAACAGGGCGTGGACGGGCGGCCCGCCCTCGGGGTGGCCTTCGGTGAGGGCGTGGCCGAGCCGGGCCACGGGGAAGCTGCGGGTGGCGCGCGGGGCATCGAACACCGACTCGTCGATGGGGCCGTCGTTCCAGGCCGAGGTCGACCTGGCCAGGCCGCCGCCGAGGTGGCGCCACGAACCGGTCACCAGGGGCAGGCAGCCGAGGGCCCGGAAGAAGCGGGCGCCGTGCTCGTGGTGCTCGGCGCCGATGAGGGTGCGGATGAAGGCCGGGCGGGCCTCGCCGTACGCACGGCCGAGCGCCTCGACCTCCGCGGGGTCGAGGCCGGTGGCGGCGCCGGCCCGCTCGGGGGTCCAGTCGGCGACGTGGGCGGCGAGCTCGGCGAACCCGGTGGTGTGGCGCCCGACGTAGTCGTGGTCGACCAGGTCGTCGCGGACGAGGACGTGCAGCATCCCGAGCACCAGCGCGCTATCGGTCCCGGGGAGTGGCTGGACGAACCAGTCGGCGGACTCGGCGGTGACGGTGCGCATGGGGTCGATGACCACGATGCGGGCGCCGTTGCGGCGGGCCTCCTCGACCACCGGCCAGAGGTGGCGGTTGGTGAGCCGGGTGTTGGTGCCCCACAGCAGCACGAGCTGCGCGTGACGCAGGTCGGACGGGTCGGCGCAGCGGCCCGAGCCATAGGTGGCGGCATAGCCGGCGCCGGCCACCGCACCACAGACCGAGCCGATGATGCGCGACGCGCCCAGTTCGGCGAAGAAGGGCCGATCGAGGCACGACATCTGGAGCAGGCCCTGGGTGCCGGCCGAGAAGTTCGGCAGCACGGTCTCGCCGCCGTGGCGGTCGATGAGGTCGCCCACCCGTTCGGCCACGACCGTCAGCGCCTCGTCCCAGGTGGCGGTGCGGAAGGCTTCGCGCCCACCGCCCTTCGGCCCGGTGCGGATCAACGGCTGCAGCAGCCGGTCGGGCGCTCCCACGTGATCGACGAAGCGGCTCACCTTCGGGCACAGCTCACCCCGGGAGTAGGGGTGGGCGGGGTTGCCCCGCAACTGCACCACGCGGCCCTCATCGACCGTCGCCACCCACCCGCACGAGTCGGGGCAGTCGTGGTGGCAGGTGCCGAGCACCGTGGTCGGGGGCATCGCCTGAACGGTACCGACGGGCGACGGTCGGTGCCGGCGGGATCCGGCCGCCGTCACCGGCCCTGAGGCGCGTCAGCGCGACGTGTCGGCCCCGGCCCCGGCCCCGGCGTCGGCGTCGGCGTCGGCGTCGGCGTCGGCGTCGGCGTCGAAGAACCATCCGCCGGCGAGCAGGACCACCGCGAGCACGGCCACGCTCGCGCCGGACACGACGAAGGGCACATGCCCGCTTCCGTGCCACGCCAGGCCGGCCCACACGCCGGCCACCAGCAGGCCCACGCCGGTGAGGGCGGCGTGGATGCCGAGCGCGGTGCCCCGGTCCGTCGCGGGCACGAGGTCCGCCACCCACGCCCGGCTCACCCCATCGGTGAGCGCGGTGTAGCAGCCGTACAGCGGGAGGAGGGCCCAGAGCCACGATGCCGAGGTGGTGAGGCCGAACCCGAGGTAGACGACGGCGAACACCACCATCCCGACGCCGAACACCCGGCGCCGGCCGAGGCGGTCCGACACCCGGCCGGCGGGATAGCTGAGCGCGGCGTACGTCAGGTTGTAGAGGACGTAGAGCATGGTCACGCCCGCGAATCCGACGTCGAGGTCCTTGGCCCGCAGCAGCAGGAGGGTGTCGGGGAAGTTCACCAGGGCGAACAGGCCGACGAGACCCATCACGCGCCAGTAGCGGCGCGGGAGCCCACGTGGCGCCCAAACGGTCTCAACCCGCCGGTGGGGGTGCGGGCGCTCACGGATGGCGAGGACGAGCAGGGCGCTGCCCGCCGCCGGGATCACCGCGAGCCAGAACAGCGGTCGGAACTCCTGGCCCACCGCCTCGTAGAGGGCCAGGCCGATGAGCGGCCCGCAGACGGCGCCGGCGGTGTCGGCGGCGCGATGGAACCCGAAGGCCCTGCCTCGGTTCGCGGGCGTGGTCTCGTCGGCGATGATGGCGTCGCGGGGCGGCCCCCGCAGGCCCTTGCCCACCCGATCGGTCACGCGCGCCACCAACACCATCGGCCAGGCGAAGGACAGGGCGAGCAGCAGCTTGCCGACGGCCGAGATGCCGTAGCCCGCGCCCACCAGCGGACGCCGGCGGCGCAAGTCGGCGAGGCGCCCCGAGAGGAGCTTCATGGCCGACGCGGTGCCGTCGGCCAGGCCCTCGATGAGCCCGAGCACCGCCGGCGGCGCCCCCAGCACCCCGGTCACGAAGAAGGGCAGGACCGGGTACAGGATCTCGGACGCGGTGTCCTGCAGGAACGAGACCGCGGAGACGACGTAGACGTTGCGGCTGAGGCCGTCCGAGTGGTCGTCCGGGTGGTCGTCCGCCGTCACCGCCCCATGGTCCCACCGGGCGCGGCCAGCGGATGCCGGTGGGACCACCGGCCCTATCCCCACGCTCGGGACCAGCGCAGGCTGAGGGTGCAGACGATGCAAGGAGGCGCGGTCATGACCACCGCACCGACCGCTGTTCCCGGACCGACCGTTGCGCCGATCCCACCGCGAACCTGGCGAGGCCTCGCCATCCGGAGCCGACAGAAGGTGGCGGCGAACCTCGCCGCCGGCGCACTGTTCGTCTCCACCATGTACCTGGTGCTCGCGTCGGGCTGGGTCGCCGTCAACCAAGCGAACTGGTCAGCCGCTTCACCGCCGACCGAGAGCCAGTTGGCCATGTTCACGTGGCAGTACCAACTCTCGGAGGGCCAGTTCATGTCCATCGTGCAGTGGGGATACCCACCGCTGCTCGTCATGATCTTCCTGTTCATCGCCATGGCCATGGTGAGCATCAGCCAAGGCATGGCGAACCCCATCCGGAAGGCCAAGGGCAAGGTGGCCTCCACCCGGTTCGCGTCCCCGCGTGAACGAGGGCGCATGCACGGTGAGCTCGAGGCAGCTGGCTACGGCGGCCTCGCCAACCGCACGGCGAAGGTGCGCCTGATCGTCGGCGGGGCCCTCGCCGCGGGCGCCGCGCTCCTGGTGATGGTGGTCCCCGTCCAGGACGGCTTCACCCGCGGCTACGGCCCGATGGTCGCACTCGTGGGCGCCGGCATCGCCGTGGTCGCCGTGCTGGCGGCCACCCCCTGGGGCCACTGGCCCGAGGTCACCCTGCTCGAGGACGGCACCATGCTGGTCGACGGCGTCGAGCCGCTGGCCGGCACGGGGAGCGCGGCACCCCCGCCGGTGGTGCCCGCGGCGCCGCCGATGACCACCGCTCCCTTCACGGCCGCACCGTCGGCCATGCCCGCGGGCTGGTACCCCGACCCGGGCGGCGGTCACGAGCGCCGCTACTGGGACGGTGCGCAGTGGACCACGAGCGTCGCCGACACCGAGGTCTCCGACGACTCGTCCCACGTGGTGCCCATCTGACCGACGGCGGCCACGGATCGTCGGCCCGACGGCCCTCGGGCGGGTCGGCGACCGTGATCGTCGGCCGACGGCCCCCCGGGCGGGTCGGCGACCGTGATCGTCAGTCGCCGGCGGCGGCCTCGGCGAGGGCGGCGTCGGCCACGAGGTAGAGGCCGGCGGCCGAGAGCACGTGCCACAGCCCGTGGCCGTGGAACGGGCCCTCGGGCTGGCACCAGGGCTGTCCGGTGCGGGAGCGGGCCTGGATGACGGCGCCGACGGCCAACAGCGCCCCGCCGAGCAGGCGGCGGCCGCCCCCGTGGCGGGAGGGCCGGACGAGTTCGTGGCCGATGGCCACGACGCCGAGGGGCGCGACCAGGGCGAGCTCGCTGCCCGGGCGCGCCGCCAGCACGCCGGCACCGACCGCGACCACGGCGGCGTCGGCCAGACGGACCCGATCGTGCTCCCAGCCCCGCAGGCGGGCGAGGCCCGCCACGGCGAGGGTGGCGTTGATCGCGACCAGGCCAGTGTCGTGCAGCCACTTGCCCCACCGCCCGCCGGGCCCGTGGTAGGCGACGCTGCCGAGGCCGTTGAGCACGAGCGCGCCGGCCACCGGGCCGGCGAAGGGCCGATCACCATCGGCCCGCCGCCCACGCGCCGCAAGGGCGACGCCGGCGACCACGTACGCCAGGCTCGTCGCCGTGTTCACCGGTTGGGTGATGGGCCCGTCGTGGATGCACTCGCAGTCGGAGGCGGCGACGAAGCGTCCCGCGGGCGTCGTGTCCACGCCCCGACGCTACGCCGCCGCCCCGGGCACGGACACTGGCCGACGCGCGAAACTCGCCCACCGGGCACGTGCGACGGAAGGACGGGTCGATGGGCGAGAAGTCGGCGAAGAAGGTGCGGAGCCACGGTGACCTGGCCTCCGGCGAGGCGGTCACCGACGCCTGCTACGGGCTGGGCAAGGGCGTCCTCGGGGCCGCCGACCTGGCGAAGGCACCGGGCATGCGCCACTACTCGATGCAGGCCGACCAGGCCACCGCCGACGCCGCAGGTTCGATGGCCAGCGCCATCGACCGCACGGGCATCCTCGCCGTCACCGACCAACGCCTGCTCTTCCTCCCCGTGAAGACCGCCATCACCAAGCCGAAGGCCGTCGCCGCGGCGTGGCCCCTCGCCCAGGTGCGCGGGGCGGCCTACGACAAGCCGATGCTGACCGTCGCCTTCGCCGACGGCTCGATCGGCGGCCTCCACGTCCCTGCGGCCGAGAAGCCCGACGCGTTCGTGGCCACCCTCAACCGCCTCGTCGGGCCGCCCCCACCGCCCGGCTGAGACGGGCGCCGGCGATCAGGGGCGGGGCGCCGCCGGGACGGTGGGGTAGCCCTCGGGGAGCAGCAGGTCGCCGGCGGCCGACCGGTAGTACACCTGCCAGTGGTAGAGGCCCCGGAACAACTGGGGCGTGCGCCGCAGGAGCCCGGCGTAGAGGTTGACGGCCCGGACGTAGCGGTTGTCGTTGTTGTAGGCGAACAGTGCGTCGGTGAGGCGGCCGTCGGCGGCACCGCTGGCGGCGAGGTACCGCGCCGCCCCGTAGATGGCGTGGTGCGGGTCGTGCACGTCGCCGTTGCCCCACCGCTCCCACGTGGCGGGCATGAACTGCATCGGGCCCTGCGCCCCGGCCACGCTGTCGGCGTCGATGCGGCCGAGGCCGGTCTCCACCAGGTTGATGGCGGCAAGCACCTCCCACTCGACGTCGTAGGCGTCGGCCGCGCCCCGGTACCAGCGGAGCAGGTCCGTGGCCGGCGCCGGCGCCTCGACCCGCCAGTCGGCCGGCGGACCGGGGGCCAGCGACGCCTCGGACGCCATGTCGAGGAACTCCAGGCGGGCGGCCACCTGGTGCAGCGCATCGGTCCGCAGGTCGGCCGGGAGCGAGTCGAGCACCGGGTCGAGCCAGGACGGGTGCAGGGCGAGCTCGCGGTAGGCCACCTGCTGGCGCTGCGCCTGGCGGGCGACCCGGGCCTCGCTGCTGGCCGGGTCGCGGATCACCGCCTCGGCCTGCTCGATCTGCGCGGCCAACGCCGCCACCGAGCGACCGGCCCGCGGAGCCTCGGTGACGGCGGGGACAGCGGAGGCACGGTCGGGGAGCACGATGCCGGCACCGGGCCCGCTCGGGGCCGACGCCGCCTCGCCTGGGGTCGGGTCGTCGGGAGCGGCCGCCGTGTCGGTCGCCGCCGCGGCGGGCTTGGCGTCCTCCGGGAGGGGCTTGTCGGCGGCGACCGCCTCTTGCATGCCGCTCGGCGGGTCAGCCGCTCCCACGCCGCAGGCCGCGGTCGAGGCGACGAGCACCGCCGCCAGCCCCACGGCCACGAGCGCACGGACACCAGCCATCCCTCCAGGGTGCACCAGGGACCGACGGGTGACGCGGCAGGCGGGCATGATCTGGCCGTGACCGATGCCCCGCGCCCGACCGACACCGCCCCGACCGAGCCCGCTACGGCACCCAGCGTGCGCCACCGGTTCCCCGGCCTGTCCGACGGCTGGGCCCGCCTCGACGGGGCCGCTGGCACCCTGCCGGTCGACAGCGCCATCGACGCGTTCGTCGAGTTCTGGCGCTCGCCCGCCACCAGCAACCTCGGCGGCGCCTTCGCCGCCAGCGCCGCCTGCGGCGAGCTGGTCGACCGGGCCCGCACCGCGGTGGGCGACCTCGTGGGTGCCGAGGCCGATCAGATCGTGTTCGGGCCCAACTCCACCACCCTGATGATGGGCTACACCCGGGCCCTCGGGCGCACGCTCCAACCGGGCGACCGCATCGTCTGCACGCAGCTCGACCACGACGCCAACGTCTCGACGTGGATGCAGATGGCGGCCGACCGGCGCGTGCACATCGACCTCTGGCCGCTCGCCGCCACCGGCAATCTCGACCTCGCCGACCTCGACGCCCTGCTCGCCGACCGTCCCGGCGCCGGGCCGGTCCGCTGGGTGGCGGTGACGGGCGCCTCCAACCTCACCGGGGCGGTCCCGCCGCTCGCCGGCGTGGTCGAGCGCACCCACGCCGCCGGCGCCCGCGTCCACCTCGATGCCGTGGCCCGCGTGCCCCACCTGCCCACCAGCCACCGCGACCTCGGCGTCGACTCGCTGATGACCTCGGTCTACAAGTGGTACGGCCCCCACGTCGGCGCCCTCGCCCTCTCCCCGGATCTGCTCGACCACGTCGAGCCATACCGGGTCCGGCCCGCCGACTACGTCGGCGCGCCCCGCTTCGAGACCGGCACGCCCGCCTTCGAGTCGCTCGCCGGCGTGGTGGGCGCCGCCGCGTTCCTGACCGAGACGCCCCGAGCGGCCGTCATCGCCCACGAAGCTGCGCTGCTGCAGCGCCTCGAAGGGGGCCTCGCTGCCCTCCCCGGGGTCACCGTCCACGCCCCTTCCACCGGCGACGAGCGGGCGCCCACGAGCATCTTCACCGTCGACGGCCACCACCCCGACGAGGTGGCCGCGGCCCTCGCCGCCGAGCGCGTCGCGGTCTGGCAGGGGCACTCCTACGCCCTCGAGCTCATCGACGCCCTCGGGCTGACCGAGGCCGGCGGCGCGGTGCGGGCCAGCATCGTCCGCTACAACGACGAGTCCGACATCGACCGCCTGCTCGAGGTCGTGTCCGGCCTCAGTCGGCCGTGACCTCGGCGCGCAGGTGCTCGACCAGGCGCTCGACGGGTATGGCCGGCGAGAAGAGGAAGCCCTGACCGGCGTTGATCCCGATCTCCCGGTAGGCGTCCCGTTCGGCCACCGTCTCGATGCCCTCAGCGACGATGGCCACGCCCATGTCGAGGCACATCGGGACCAGGGCGCCCAGCACCCGGCGCGCACGGGCGTTCGACGGCAGCGCCCGGGTGAGACGCCGGTCGATCTTCAGGTAGGTCACCGGCATCCGGGTGAGGTAGTCGAACGACGAGTAGCCGGCGCCGAAGTCGTCGACCGCCACCTGAACACCTGCCTCGGCCAAGGCCAGCAGCGACTGCTCGGCCACCGACCCGTCCTCCACCAGTTCGGTCTCGGTGACCTCCACCACCAGGTCGCGTGGCTCGAGGTCGATGGCCGCGATGGCTGCGAGGTACCGCTGGACGAACGAGGGTGAGCTGAGCTGGGCGCAGGACAGGTTGATGCCCAGGGAGAAGAAGGGGGAGACCCGGGCGCCGGCCCGAACCACCGCGAGGTCACGACCGGCGCGCCAGATCGACCAGTCCGTGAGCTGATGGATGAGACCGGTCTCCTCAGCGAGCGGGATGAGCTCGTTGGGCGAGGTCGAGCCGAAGACCTCGTCGTCCCAGCGCAGCAGACCTTCGGCGCCGAGGTAGCGACCGCTGTCGAGCTCGACGATTGGCTGGTAGTCGAACCGATAGCGATCGGCGGCGAGGGCCTCGGCGATGGCCCCTTCGAGGCCGAAGCGGCGATCGGCCCGGCTGCGCACCGCGGCATCGGCCAGCCACACGCCGTTGGGGCCACGCGACTTGGCCTCGTACATCGCCGCGTCGGCGTCGCGCAGCAGGGTCTCGGAGGTGGAGTCGCGATCCACGGCGAGGGCGACGCCGATGCTGGCCCGGGGCCGCATCTGGGTGCCGGCGATCTCGGCGGGAGCGGCCAATGCGTGCAGCATGCGGTGGGCCATGCCCAGCGCGCCGTCGGGCCCGCCCGTCTGCTCGGCCACCACCACGAACTCGTCGCCACCGAAGCGACTGACCAGGTCACCTGTTCGGGCCTGGGCCTGCAGGCGCTCGGCGAGCATCACGAGGAGCTGGTCGCCGGCGGTGTGTCCGAGCGAGTCGTTCACCCGCTTGAAGCCGTCGAGGTCGACGAAGAGGACAGCCAAGGGGTCGCGTGCGCTGAAGGACGCCGCCAGGCGCCGGTCGAGCTCGGCCACCAGATGGGCGCGGTTGGCCAGGCCCGTGAGGGGGTCATGGGTGGCGGCGTGGCTGATGCGTTGTTGGAGCGCCTTGCGCTCGGTGATGTCCTCCATCGAGCCGACCACATCGCGCAGCGCCCCGTGCTCGTCGCGCACACCCCGGGCCAGCATCCGCACCGTGCGATACCCGGTGGCACCGGCGGGCCGCACCCGGACCTCCACGTCGAGCACCTCACCGCCCTCGTCGAAGCGGGCGATGGCAGCAGCGACCTCGTCCCGGTCTTCGGGATGGGCCAGGTCGAGCCAGTTGGAGACGTTGTCGAGGCCGGTGATCGACCGGAAGGTCTGGTTGGCGTAGTGGATCTGGCCGTAGCCGTCGGCGCCGAACACACCAAGGGGGATGGACTCGGCCAGCATTCGGAACCGGTCTTCGCTCTCGGCGAGCGCGTCGCGGGCGACCACGTCGGCGTCGACGTCGATGAGCGAGCAGCTCACCAGCACCTCACCGGCCTCGTCGCGGCGACCGGCGAAGAGGGTGCAGTCGATCCAGCGCCAGCGCTCGTCCTCGGTGGCGAGCCGGGCCCGCAGGCGGCGGGCCATGCGGTGGTCGTGGAGCACACCGGCGAAGGCCACGAGCGCCTCCCCCAGATCGTCGGGATGCACCAGCGCGGCCAGGGAGGCACCGAGGAGGGCGGGGTCGTGCTCGTCGAGCACCCCCGGGATCGACCCGTAGATCTCCGCGATCTTGCCGCCCGGCGTGATGGTCACCGACGCGCCGGCATCGGCGCCGGCAACGACGCCGAGCGTGGCGCTCGGTTCGAGGGCGTCGGGGTCGTCCGAGAAGATGTAGGCGACGGCGCCCGTCTCCGCAGCGACGTCGGCGATGGTGAACAACGTGGGCCGGTCGACCCCTTCGAAGCGCAGGAGCACCTGGGCCATGCCCTCCCTGCAGGCCTGCTCGTAGCAGGTGATGGCCAGCGCCTGGTCGGCCGGGACGACGTCGGCGACGAGGAACGGGAAGTGCTCTGGCAGCAGCGCGGCGAGCGCCGGTGGAGCGGGCACCTCGAGCAGGGTGTGCGGGTGGACCGCATAGAGGCGGGGGCGCGTCAGGCGGCCCACCAGCACCTCGAGGGCGGTCATCCCCCCGAAGCGCTCCCCCGCCCGCGCCACCGGCTCCATGGCCATCCCTTCCCATCGGCGGGGCGGGCCGCCCCCTGAGGACCGCGGCAGGCGACACGGCGATCCAGTCCTGCCAAGATCGGCCCGGTGCGCCCCATCGATGACGACGAGCGGCGGGCCCGGCTCGGCCGGCGCCAGCTGCTGACCCGGGGCGGACTCGACGCCCTCGACGCCGTCGACTCGGTCGAGGCCGCGGCCCGGCAGCTCGTCGGGTTTCACGCCACCGACCCCGCCACCGTCTTCCTCGCCGCCCGCCCCCGCGTGCCCGGGCTCACCGTCGCCGACCTCGAACGCTCCCTCTACGAGGACAGAACCCTGTTGAAGCTCCTGGCCATGCGCCGGACCATGTTCGTGGTGCCCCTCGACCTCGTGCCCGTGCTCCAGGCGTCGTGCACCGACGCCATCGCTGCGCAGCAGCACCGTCGCCTCGTCGCCGCACTGGCCAAGTCCGAGCTCGGCGCCGGCGCCGAGGCCTGGCTCGACGGCGTGCTGTCCGCCACCCTCGACGCCCTCGAGGCACGCGGTTCGGCCACGGGCACGCAGCTGTCGACCGACGTGCCCGACCTCCGCCGCAAGCTCACGTTCGGCGAGGGGAAGACCTGGGGAGGCGAGGTGAGCATCACCACCCAGGTGCTCACCATCCTCTCGGCCCAGGGCCACATCGTGCGGGGCCGGCCCCGCGGCACCCTCATCAGCAGCCAGTACGAGTGGGTCGCCACCGACCGCTGGCTGGGCGCCGAGCCCGAGCCGATGCCCGCCGAGGACGCCCGCATCGAGCTGGTGCGGCGGTGGCTGGCCGCCTTCGGCCCCGCCACCCTCGACGACGTGCAGTGGTGGACCGGCTGGGGGAAGGGGGTGACCAAGGCCGCGCTGGCGGCGCTGGACGTGGTGGAGGTCGCCCTGGCCGGCGACCGGGTGGGCCTCGTGCTGGCCGACGACACCGAGCCGGTCGCCGCGCCCGACCCGTGGGTGGCGCTCCTGCCATCCCTGGACCCGACCGCCATGGGGTGGAAGGAGCGCGACTGGTACCTCGGGCCCCACCGCGAGCGCCTGTTCGACCGCAACGGCAACATCGGCCCCTCCGCGTGGTGCGACGGACGCATCGTGGGCGGTTGGGCCCATCGTCCGGACGGCGAGGTGGTCGTCCACCTGCTCGAGGACGTCGGCGCCGACGCGACCGCCGCCCTCGCCGCCGAGGCCGAGGCCGTGCAGGACTGGCTCGGCGACGTCGTCGTGAGGGCCCGCTTCCCGACCCCGTTGGAGCGCGAACTGCTGGCCTGAGTCGGCGCCGGCGACCATCCCGTCCTTCGGGCTCGCACCCTCGGCCCGACGTCGATCAGCAGCGGTGGACCTCGATCCCCGGGTCGAGACGGGCGAGGTCTTCGGGGTCACTGGTGACCACTGGCGCCCGGTGACGCCGGGCCACGATCACCACCGACGCGTCGACGACGTCGGTGGTGCCGGCGCGCCCGCACAAGACGCCGGCGGCGCGGGCGTCGCGCTCATCGAGGGGATCCACGGTGACCTGGGGCGCGCGAAGGAACCTGGCCAGGCGGGCCTGACGGCTGCCGTCGCGCCAGACCTGGCCCACGACGCCCGCAGGGACGTGAACCTCGTCGCCGCGCTCCAGTGCCAGCCGAATGACACCGCGCACACGACGGTCGGCCCGTTCGTAGGCGATCAGGGCGCCGCTGTCGAGAATCAGGCCTCGTCGATGCCGAGCACCTTCCGCGCCCATGCGTAGTCCTCCTCGCTCGGGGGGCCGTGCTCCGCATCCATCTCGTCGAGCAGCTGGCGGAGGTCGTCACGGCCCGCCTTCTGGTCGATGGCGTCCTCGACCCAGGCACTGACCGACGGCGCCTTCCCGGCGGCCACCTCCGCCTCGACGTGCTCCACGAGCTCGCGCCGGAGGCTCACGGTGATCCTCGCCTTCTGCATACGATCATCATACGCTCCGCTCACCTCACCGTTGCCGGGTTGTGGAGTGTATTGAAAAATACTGAAACTACATCAACCTGAGAACCGCCGTCACCAGGGGTCGACGGGGTGCTTGCGACCGGTGCGAGGCGGGGCCGGCGGCACCGAGCGCAGCAGGTTCACGATGCGCCGGCGGGAGTCGGCGGGGTCGATGACGTCGTCGATCTCGAAGTGGCTGGCCATGTTCACGGCCCGGCCGTGCTCGTAGGCCCGTGCCACGAGCGACTGGTAGGCCGCCTCGCGCTCGGCCGGATCCTCGATGGCGTCGAGCTCGCGACGGAAGCCGAGCTGCACCGCGCCCTCGAGGTTCATGCCGCCGAACTCACCCGTGGGCCAGGCCACGGTGAACAGCGGTCGACGGAAGCTCCCGCCCGCCATCGCCTGGGCGCCGAGGCCGTAGCCCTTGCGCGTGACGATCGTGAAGAAGGGGACGGTCAGCGCTCCGCCGGTCACGAACAAGCGACTGAAGTGGCGCACCTGCGCCTGCTCCTCCGCCTCGGGCCCGACGAGGAACCCAGGGGTGTCGCACAGGAAGAGCACCGGCAGGTCGTGGGCGTCGCAGAGCTGCAGGAAGCGGGCGGCCTTGTCGGCACCGTCGCGGTCGATGGCGCCGCCGAGGTGGGCGGGGTCGTTGGCCACCACGCCGACGGGCCGGCCCTCGATGCGCACGAGCGCGGTGACCATCGTGCGGCCGAAGTCACGGCGCAGTTCGAGCACGGTGTCGGTGTCGGCCAGCGTGTCGAGCAGCGCCCGCACGTCGTAGACCCGCCGGCGGTTCTCGGGGATGACGTCGCGCAGGAGGGTCTGGTCGGCGCAGTCCCACTCGCCGTCGCCCAACGGGCCCTGGAAGTAGGACAGGTACTGCTTCGCCACGGCGACGGCCTCGGCCTCGTCGGCCACCACCACGTCGACGACCCCGTTGGGCGCCTGCACCGACACCGGCCCGATGTCCTCTGGGGCGAAGGCGCCGAGCCCACCGCCCTCGATCATGGCAGGGCCACCCATACCGATGTTGGCGTCCTGGGTGGCGATGATGACGTCGCAGCACCCGAGGAGCGCGGCGTTGCCGGCGAAGCAGCGGCCGCTCACGATGCCGACCAGGGGGACCAGGCCGCTCAGACCGCCGAAGAGGGCGAAGGCCAGGCAGTCGAGGCCGGCGACCACGGGCGAGTCGGTGTCGCCCGGACGGCCGCCGCCGCCCTCGGCGAAGAAGACCACAGGCAGGCGCAGGCGTTCGACGAGTTGGAAGAGGCGGTCCTTCTTGGCGTGGTTCTGCTGGCCCTGGGTGCCGGCGAGGACCATGTAGTCGTACGACACGACCGCGGCACGGGCGCGCTCGTCGGCGAAGCGCTCGCCGTTGACGCGCGCCAGGCCGGCGATGAGGCCGTCCGCCGGCGTGCGGGCGATGAGCTCGTCGAGGCTGCGCCGACTGCGCTGGGCGGCGAGGACGAGCGAGCCGTACTCCTCGAACGACCCGGGGTCGACGAGATCCTCGACGTTCTCCCGGGCGGTGCGGTGGCCCCGGCCGTGGCGCTTGGCCACGGCCCCGGGCCGAGCGGCGTCGCTGGTGGCGAGGCGCTGGCGCTCGAGCACCTCGGCGAGGTCCGCCCGCATCCCGTCGCCTTGGGTGGCCATCGCTCCCTCGTCCGAGGGTGGCGCGTCGGGGTGACCGCCGTCCGGTACGCCCGCCACCACGACCAGAGCGTCCCCGGCGTGGACCACCTCGCCGACCGCCACGGCGACCGCCTCGACCACGCCTCCGACGCCGGCCGGGACCGGGTGCTCCATCTTCATGGACTCCACGACGGCGACGACGGTGTCGGCACCGACGCGGTCGCCCACGGCCACGTCGACGGTGACGACGGTCCCCTGGAGCGGGCTCTCCACGGGTTCGGGCACCATCAGCCGAACACCAACACGATGAACGACGCCACCGCGGAGCCGAGCAGGGCGATCACCACCAGCCACGCCACCGCCACGAACCCAGGATGCAGGCGCCGCGGCCCGAGGTCGTACTCGTCGGCATCCAGCTCCGCGTCCCACTCGTCGTCGTCGACCTCACGCCAGCTCACCGCCTGAGTCTGGCCCAAGACCCCCGGTTACGCTTCCCGGGGCATGTCGATCACCACCACCGAGACCGCGCCGGTCATCACCGTCCGGCCCTCCGACCCCGAGCTCGAGGACGGGCCGCCGCTGGTCGCCCACATCGTGAAGGTGGAGCCGGGCGAGGACGCCCAGGCCAAGGTGCTGGAGGCCCGCATCAACGGCACGCCCATCGAGGCGCTGTGCGGGCACGTGTGGGTTCCGTCGCGCGACCCCCGCCAGTTGCCCCTGTGCCAGGCCTGCAAAGAGGTCTACGACGTGTACCGCATGTTCAACGACGGCCTGCGCGACCAGCCCTCCGACTGACCGAGGCCGCACCTAGCCGAACTGGCGCCCGATGTACTGGCTCCGGGCAGTAGATCAGGCGCCAGAACGATCTCGTCAGGTGCCGGGGCAGGTGCTGTCGAGCTCGGTGATCGAGTGCAGAACCGCGCCGGCCTCCCACCCCACGAGCCAGGTGGTCGAGCACTGCGCCGCGGACTGGTCGGGCGCGCACGACACCGTGACCGTGGCCGTCACCTGCACCTTGGCCGGCCGACTCGGGTCGATGATGCGCAGCGGCTGGTAGGTGTTGCCGGCGAACCCGCTGCGCCAATCGACGTTGTCGGCGCCGAGGCAGAGCCAGGCCACCGTGAAGGCGGGCTGGCAACCGTCACCACACGACACCTCCGGGGACACGCGCAGGCCCTGCTGGCCGGCGCCGTCCTCGCCGGAACGCGTCGGCGCACCGAGGTGGCACCTCGGTGTGCAATGGGTCGCAGCCATCAGCGGTCGAGCGAAGCGAAGCGGCGCACGCCCGTATTCTCACCCGTCGGGCCGTCGTGCGCAGGGACCGCCCCGACCGGGCCTCGACGGGCACCGTCAGTCGCCGTCGTCCTCGACGGTCGTCGTGGTCGTCGGCGGCGGGGGCGCCGGCAAGGCGGCCACGAAGCGGGCGGCGAGTGGGGCGGCGACCGACCCTCCACTTCCGCCGCCTTCGACGAGGCAGGCGAACGCGATGCTCTCGTCGAAGCCGACGAACCACGCGTGGGTCTCGGGGGGGTCTTCGGCGCCGAATTCGGCCGTCCCGGTCTTGCCCGCCACGTCGCGGCCGGGAACCGCGGCGTTCACCCCGGTGCCGATGGTGACCACCTCGTGCATCATCTGGCCGATGGTGGCGTCGATGCCCTCGTCGAGGGGGATCGGGTCCGGTCGGTCAGGGGCTTGGTCGCCGTGGATGAGGGTGGGCGCCCGCCAGGTCCCGTCTTCGACCGCGGCCGCCACGGTGGCCATGTGCAGCGGGCTGGCGGTCACCCGGCCCTGGCCGATCGCGCCCGCCAGCAGGTCGGCCTGCCCCTCCGGTTCGGGGAAGCTGCCGCCGACCGAGTCGATGCCGATGTCGTAGGCCACGTTGAACCCGAACTGCGCGGCCGAGGCCTCGAGTGCCCCATCGGGCAGCAGGCCCGCCTGGATGATGAACGAGGTGTTGCACGACCGGTAGAAGGCCTCGCGGAACGGGATCGTGCCAAAGGACTCGCCGGCGAAGTTGCCGAAGCCGTTGGCCGTGGCCGGGCAGGACACGTTCACATCAGGGTCGACGCCGACACCCAGCAAGGCGTTGGTGGTGACGATCTTGAAGGTCGAGCCCGGCGGGTAGGCACCGCTGATGGGACGGTTGAGGCCGTCGCTCGGACTGTTCGCCACCGCGAGGATCTCGCCGGTCCCCGGCTCGATGGCCACGAAGGCCGCGGGGCCCGAGGCCACCGCGATGGCATTCTCCGCGGCGGCCTGCACCTGGGGGTCGAGGGTGGTCACGAGCGACTCGCCCGGCTCCCCCTGGAAGACGTGCACGAGCTCGGGGACGTTGTCGGCGCCGAGAAGTTGCACTTGGCCGGAGGGCTCGCCCGACAGCACGTCGTTGTATCGGGCCTGGAGGCCCTGTGTGCCGATGGTGTCGCCGGGCTCGACCAACGGACCCATGGCCGCCGCCTGCTCGGCGGTGGCCGGGGCGGTGGTGCCCACGATGAGCGGGGCCGTCCCCTCCGCGAGCGGCAGTCCGTCGCGATCCACGATGGCAGCTCGCGGCGGGGCGGTCCGCGTGCGGGCGAAGCGCTGGCCGGATCGCATGCCCGGGTAGAGCGTGGAGGGCGTCCAGTCCACCAACCACTCGCCTTCCCGCTTGAGCAGGTTCAAGGTGTTCTCGTAGCGCCACACCCCGAGACCGGCCAGCGTGAGTCTGGCGGTGAAGGGCACGGTGGCCCGGTCGCCGTCGATCTGGGCACCTCCTGGCTCGTAGACCGAGTCGCGCACCTGGAGCCCCGCGAGCATCTGCTGGTGCTGGGCCGTGAACTCGGCCGGGGGCTCGGCCACGGCAGCAGCCATGGAGGCGAGGTCACCCTCCTGCCACGCCGCGAGGTAGGCGTCGGCCTCGTCGAGGCGGGCGGGGCCCCCTGACGACGACACCGACCGAAAGGCGAGGAAGCCGAGGACGAGCACGGTCAGCACCGCCAGTGCAGCGATCACCCTGGGGCGCGGGGCGACGGCATCCTTCGACACCCGCGCTTCGGGTGTGCCCCCGCGGGGGCCTGCCGTGTGCTGCTCGCCCATCATCAGTCCTTGCGCTACGCAGCGCAGCGGTGCCGGCCACGCTCGGGGACGGAAGGGTAGCGGTCGCGCCGCAGTCGCGGGCAGCGCGGTCGGTGGCCTCACCCGCGGTGCCCGGATGTGGTCGCCCCGCTACCGTCGCCCGTCATGGCCGGTACGGGCGTCGACGACTGCCCCCCGGACGCCACCGGGGTGTGCGTCGGCGCCCCCTTCAGCCGGCGCCGCCTGCTGGCCGGTGGCGTCGCCCTCGGCGTGGCGGGTCTCGCCGCGTCCTGCGGGTTCTTCGGCGACGACGGCCCAGAGCGCTTCGCCTACGGCGACGCCCCCAACCAGTTCAGTGAGTTGTGGCGACCGGCGAACGACGGACCGTGGTCCACCGTGGTCACGATCCACGGCGGGTCGTGGAGCGCATCGACCGACCGCACGATCATGGACCGGATCGCGAAGGACCTCACCCACCAGGGCCATGCGGTGTGGAACATCGAGTACCGGCGCCTCGGAGAAGCCGGCGGCGGCTGGCCCGGCACCTTCGCCGACGTGGCCAAGGCCATCGACGACGTGGCCACCCGGCCGAACGCCGTACCCGTGGACCTCGACCGCCTGCTGGTCCTCGGCCACTCCGCCGGCGGCCAACTCGCGCTGTGGGCCGCGGGTCGAACGGGTCTGCCGGTGGCGACCGTCGGGTCGGCGCCGCGGGTGAGCCCACGGTCGGTGGTGGCGCTGGCGCCGGTGACCGACCTCGCCCGATGTGCCGAGCAGGGGGCGCTCGAAGGCACCTGCGAGCAGGTCATGGGTGGCACGCCCGAGCAGGTGCCCGGCCGCTACGCCCGCGCGTCACCGGTCGCGATGCTCCCCCTCGGGTTGCCCCAGCGCCTCTACCACGGCCTTGCGGACACGGTCGTGCCCGTGGAGGAGAGCCGGAAGTACGTGGAAGCGGCCACCGCTGCGGGCGACGACGTGGCGCTGGCCGAACAGGCCGACGCCAACCACTTCAGCGTCCTCGATCCCGACACCCTGGCCTGGAAGCAGGTGCGGGCCACGGTCGGCCAGTTGCTGGCCTGACGCAGAGCACCCCGGGGAGATCGTCGTCCCGAGCGACGGTACGCCAGGGTGATCCCTAGCCGGCGAGGATCCACTGCTGGGTGGGCTCGGGCTCGACCTCGTCGCTGAAGAAGCGAGCGAACGCCTCCGCATCGGCCTGGTCGTCTTCGTCGTGGGCCCACCTGGCCTCGAAGGTCTTGTCGTGGGAGTGCACCGACGACGCCGGGATGGCGCCGGCGTGGAGCGACGGCGTCGTGGCCTGCTCATCGGGGCCCTGAAGAGCGCTCGTCACCGCAGGACCGACGGCGGAGAGGGGCGCCTCCACCTCGGTCCGTGCCTGGGCGATCGCGTAGCTGAGGAGATCGGAGTTCTCGGCGATGGCGGCCATCTCGTGTGCCGTCGCCGCGATGCGTGCCCGCAGGTGAGAGCGAACACCCTCGAGGGCCATGGTCTCGGCGGCGACGGCGAGGCGCAGGGTCTCGAGCTGGCCGGCCTCGGTCTGCACCCGCTCCCACTCGGAGGCGATCGCGGCGCGCTCGGTGGCGAAGTACTCGCGGGCCTGCTCCTGGGCCTGCGTGAGGATGGCCTGGGCTCGGGACCGGGCGTCGGCCACGGCGGCGATGGCGGTCTTCTCGGCCAGGGCGAGCGTACGATCGAGCAGGCCATTGCCGTCGCCGTTGGTGGGCGGAGCGGGGGGCGCGGGCAGCGGCGGCGCCTGGAGGGCCCGGGCTTCGAGTTGCGTGAGTCTGGCCTCGGCGGACTCGGCCCGCTGCTCGGCGTCCTTCAGGCGGGCGAGCATCCGCTCGACGGCGCCACTCGCGTTCACGAGGAAGGCGGTCACCTCGGCGGGATCGAACCCCTTCTTGGCCGAGCTGAACGAGAGGTCCCCGAAGATCCTCCGGGTGCGCTCGTCGGCGATGGGCACTGGGGCTGCGTGGTCGGACATCCGGAGCTCCTCCGAGGAGTGGGCCGTTCTCCTCTGCATCGTCGGCACATCGGCGAAGACCTTGAGCACGCGCCTAGGCCGTTCGGCCTACTCCTTCGTTCCTCCTTCGTCGGAACGGATTCGCCATCCGGTGCACCCCTCCTGCGTTCGGGCGTCAGGGGTGCCCGCGTGCCGGGCGCCTCCGCAGGATCGGGGGAGGCGCGACGGGGCGGACGATCAGGGGACGGTCAGGGCCGTTGACGGACCCAGTCGGCGTAGCGGGGGGAGAAGAGCGCCGGCAGGCCGCCCGTGTGGAGGAAGACCGTGGGGCGCGAGGTGTCGAGGCGGCCTTCCCGGACGGCGGCGACGAGGCCGGCCATGCCCTTGCCCGTGTACACGGGGTCGAGCAGCACTCCTTCCGTGCGGGCGGCGAGGTCGAGGGCCTCGCGGCAGGCGTCGCTGGGGGCACCGTAACCCGGGCCGATGCGCTCGTGGTCGAGCTGCACCGCGCCCGTCGGGTCGGCCCGTCCGGCCAACGCCGCCGTGGCGCCTGCCATGGCGGGCACGGCGATGTCGAGGTCGGGGCGGGTGCCGACGTCGACGCCCAGCACCCGGCCATGGTCGCCGAAGCCCGCCACCAGGCCAGCGTGCGTGCCGCCCGAGCCGTCGGCGACGACGACGAGCGGGAGGCCTGGCACCTGCGTGTCGAGCTCGTCCGCGGCGTGGACGTAGCCGAGGGCGCCGACCGCCGACGCCCCGCCGACAGGGATGAGGTAAGGGCGGCGACCCTCGCTCGCCAGGCGCTCCGACTCGTCGACGATGGCGCCTTCGAGGGCGTAGTAGTCGAGGTCACCCGCCCAGACGATGTCGGGGGCCAGCACCTCGTCGAGCACCACGTTGCCGGTGGGATGCTCGGGCGGGTCGCTGGCCAGCACCACCGTGGCGGCAAGGCCGAGCCGGTTGGCCACCGCCGCGGTGAGGCGCACGTGGTTGCTCTGACGGCCACCGCCGGTGACGAGGGTGTCGGCGCCGGCGGCGACGGCGGCGCTGGCCAGGTGCTCGAGCTTGCGCACCTTGTTGCCACCGCCGGCGACGCCGGTGAGGTCGTCGTGCTTGATCCAAAGGGCACCGGCGGGCAGCCCGAGGGCGGCGCCCAGGCGGTCGGCGGGGACCGCCGGCGTGGGCAGGTGGGCGAGCGGCGTACGTTGGGGGGCGGCGCCGACGGAGTCCGGCGGCGCTGGTGAGTCCGGGGTCACGGCGCCACCGTAGGCCCGGCGCCCCTCGTAGGCTCGGTGCCGTGCGCGTCGGCCCACCCGACCTGGTCTGGTACGTGAGCTACGGGTCCAACCTCCACCGCGCCCGCTTCCAGTCGTACCTCGAGGGCGGGCGCATGCCCGGCGGCCTGCGGGCCGATGCCGGGTGCCGCGACCCGTCCGAGCCGCTCGCGGACGCCGCCCTGCACCTGCCGTTCCCGCTCTACTTCTCGGGGGAGTCGCGGGTGTGGACCGGCGGGGTCGCCTTCCTCGATCACACCCCCCACGCCGACGAACGCCACACCTACGCCCGGGGCTACGTCATCACCGGCGGGCAGTTCGAGGACGTGGTGGCCCAGGAGAGCAAGCGCGCCCACGCCGCCGTCGACTGGGAGGCGCTGCGTCGGGACCGCCGGGCGCGCTGCGGTACGGGGCGCTACGACCTGGCCGTCGTGGTCGGCGATCGGGACGGCCTGCCCATGGTCACCTTCACCCACCCCGAGGCGCAGGCGGCCAACGCCCTGGCCGCGCCCGTCGTGGGGTACCTGCACATGCTGGCCATCGGGCTACGCGACGCCCACGGCCTGTCCGACGTCGAGATCGCCTCGTACCTCTGCTCGCGGCCCGGCGCGGCGGACGCGTGGACGCCGACGGCGCTGCGGGAGGCGCTTGCGGCGCTCGAGACGGACCTCCCGGACTCGAGCTGACCCCGGCCGACGAGTGCGCGGTGGATCAACCGGCGGCGGTGTCTCCAGCAGGCGACGCCGGGGGCGTGGCGAACCAGCGCAGCATCTCGACCAGTTCGGTCCAGCTCGGATTGGCCACCAGGAGGGGGCCGGACTCGGCGGTGGCGCGCACGCGGGCCACCGCGGTGTCGAAGTCGATCCCGTTCGCCTGTTGCAGCGCGATGAGGCCGGCCACCAGGCCCTGCGTGCCCGGGGAGAAGCCGAGGTTTTCGACGTTCACGGCGCTCAGCCGGCGCCCATCAGCATGAGGAACTCGCGTTGGGTCTGCGGGCGGAACACGAAGTTGTGGGCGCGGGTGTCGGCCATGGAGGCCGAGGGCTCCATCGAGTAGAGGTGGCCGGGGAACAAGGTGGCGTCGTCGGGCACCTTGGCCAGCTTCTGGGTGAGGCTCTCGTAGAGGGCCCCGGGGTCGCCACCGGGGAGGTCGGTGCGGCCGCAGCCCTCGAGGAAGAGGGTGTCGCCGGCGACGAGGCGGTTGTCCACCAGGAAGCACTGGCTGCCCGGGGTGTGGCCCGGGGTGTGGATGAGCTCGATGGGGATCTCGCCGACGCGCACGACGTCGCCGCTGACGTGCTCGACGAGGTCGTTCTCGGTCGCCCCGGTGACCCGCTGCACCCAGACGGCCTCGTCGGCCTGCACGTGGATGGGCACGGAGGTGCGCTCGAGGAGCCGGGCCACGCCCTGGATGGAGTAGCCCATCATGTCCCCGCCCACGTGATCCGGGTGGTAGTGCGTGGCGAGAGCGCCGACGAGGCGCAGGTCGTCGGCGGCGAGGAGGTCGAGCAGGCCGTCGATGTCGTAGGCGGGGTCGATGACCACGGCCTCGCCGGTCTCACGGTCGCCCACCAGGTAGACGAAGTTGACCATCTGGCGGGCCAGCGGGTCGTTGGTGGCGAAGTCTCGGCCGGCGAGCAGTTGGCGGAAATAGAGGCGGTCCTCAGGCACTCGATCACGCTACCGGCGGCGCCCCGTCCCCCCGATCCGCCGAGGCCGAAGAGAGCCGCCGCGATCAGCGCTGATCCCGGAACCAGCTGCGCAGGAGGGACTGGTAGGCCGAGTCGTAGCCGTCGTACTCGACGCGCAGGGCGGCGCCGGGCCAGCCGGCAGGGAGCAACTCGGCCGGCAGGAGGGGGTCGGCCTGGGTGAGGCGCAGGACCGACGCCGACAGGACGAATCCCGGGGCGAGGGCGTCGGTGTCGCCGGCCTCGAGGGCGGCGACGATGCCGTCCATGCGGGCCCGGAGGGCGTCGGCCCGGGCCGCCCACCCTGCGAGGTCCCACAAGCGGCCGGCGAGGGTTGCGGCCACGTCTCGGGCGACGGTTCGGCTCGTCGCGGCCACGAGACCATTCGTGGTCCCGCCGGCGCCGTCGTCACCACCGAAACGGTTCGGCGCCTCCGGGTGGGCGCCGACGAAACGGGTGCACTGGGCGGCGACCACCACTGCCGACGCCGGCAGCCGTTCGGGGTCGAGGTTGTCGGGGCGCAGCCACACGCCCTCGCGCAGCTCGGCCAGGCGCAGGGCCGTCGCGGCAACGCGCAGCTCCATCCGCTGCGGCGCCGGCCGGGGCTCGCCGTGCACGACGGCGAGGGCCCACGTCCCGTCCCACGGCTCGGCCGCCACGATCGCGCGGCGGCTCTCGTCCTGGCGGGCCTGGCGGGCCAGCAACGGTCCGGCGAGGGTGTAGGTGCCGTCGTCGGCGGTCAGCTCGCCGGCGGCGACCATCCGCGACAGGGCGGTGCGGACGGTCCCCTCGGCGAGGCCGAACAGCGCCCCGGCTCGCACGAGGAGACGACCCGGCAGACGGGGCGGCGTCGTCCCGAGCAGGGTGCTGGCGATCACCGAACGCGCCGTGAGCGGCCGCTCGTCGGTGACGCGGCTCGCGCCGTTCGTGTTACGGGACTGGATCATGTGATCATAGACTGTAATATGGTCCCATGGCCTCGACCGACCTCCCCACCACGGGCGACGAACGCACCGAGGAGGAGCCGGACCGCGTCGCCAACGCGCCCAAGGCCCGGGATGCCGAGCGCGAGGCGGCGCTGGGCCTCGGCGGCCTCGCCCCGGCCGACGACGCCCTCCCCCGGGTCCTCCCCACCGACCGGCTCCTCACCGGTGGGAAGCCCGTGCCTGCCCTGCGCGCCCAGCTGCGACGCATCCCGAACCTGCGCAACGCCGTCTCGGTCGTGGGCGTCCTGATCCAGTCCTTCGGCGTCATCGCCCTGGCGGTGTGGCTCGACCACCCGTTGGCCTGGGTGGCGGCGTTCCTGCTGATGGGGCGGGCCTTCGCCCTCTACGCCATCCTCGCCCACGAGGCGGCCCACCGGCTGCTGTTCTCGAAGCGCTGGGCCAACGACGGCATCGGCCGCTGGGCGCTCGCCTATCCGGCCTTCGTCCCCTTCGACGCCTACCGGCGCTCGCACTTCGCCCACCACCGCGACGAGCTCGGCCCCGACGAGCCCGACCTCGCCCTCTACGCCCGCTACCCCGTCACCCGGGCGTCGTGGCGACGGAAGCTGACCCGCGACGCCGTCGGCAACTCGGGATGGAAGAACCTCAAGGGCCTGCTGCTCGCCGTGCGCAGCTCGACGGCCCGGCCCATCGCCCTGCGCATCCTCGGCGTGCAGGTGGTGCTGGTGGTCGGCTTCGCGCTGGTCGGTCGCCCCGAGCTGTACCTCTTCCTCTGGCTCGCCCCCTGGATGACGGTCTGGCGGGTGCTCAACCGCCTGCGGGCCGTGGCCGAGCACGGCGGCATGACCCGCTCACCCGACCGGCGCCAGACCACCCACCACGTCGAGCAGCACTGGACCGCCCGCTTCTGGATCGCCCCCTTCAACACCGGTTGGCACCTGGCCCACCACGTCGACATGGGCATCCCGTTCCGCCACCTGCCGGCCCTGCACGACGAGCTCGTCGCCGCCGGCTGGGTCACCCCAGGGCTCACCTACCCCAGCTACGTCGCCCTCTGGAAGGCCTGCGCCTCCCGCCCGGCGGCCTGACCTCCGGGCCCGCTGGCGGCCGGATCCCACCGTGCGACCAGCAACACCGCGTGTCTCTCCACGGCAGGCTTGCGCCGCGACAAAGGAGTTGAGGTCCGGTCAGCCGGCGTCGCCGTCGGGCTCGGGCTGGCCCGCGACGTCGCCGGCGGACGGGCCGCCATGGAGCAGCTCGACGTCGGCCAGGTGGTGGTCGCGTTCGGCGTGGTCGGGGTGGGGACCGCCGCCGGTACCGTCGACGGCTCCGAGATCGTCGGGGCGGTTCGTGCGGAGACGCCACTCGGCCTCAGCCCGGGCCACCACCTCGCGCAGGGGCAGGCCCAGGCGCTTGGCGGCGCGGGCGGCGTCGTCGTGTTCGACCTTGACCCGGCCGGCGCTCACCTTCACCCGCACGGGCAGGCCGTCGACCTCGACCTCGTCGAACGACCGGGCCGCCGGCCAGCGTTCGAGGGTCTGACCCCGCACCCCGAGCGAGCCCGTCTCGCGAACCAGCGCCGCGGACACCTGCACCGCCACGGCCTCGTCGGCGAGGGCGCTGACCATGTGGCCCGGCCGGCCCTTCTTCATGAGGATCGGCGTGATCCAGGCGTCGTGGGCGCCGGCGTGGAGCAGTGCGCTCAGGGTGTGGGCGAGGGTCTCGCCGGTGGCATCGTCGACGTTGACCTCGAACAACTGCACCGGTTGGCCCGGGACGAGCTCGTCCACTGCGGTGCCGAGCACCACCTGGGTGAGGTTGGGGCGGTCGTCGAGCTGGGCCGTCCCCGCGCCGAAGCCGCTCGCCTCGATCGACATGGGCGGCAACGGCCCGAAGCCTACGGAGAGCGCCGCCAGGATGGCCGCCCCGGTCGGCGTCGTGAGCTCGAGTGGGATGTCGAGGCCGTAGACGGGCACGTCGCGCAGGAGCTCCACCACCGCCGGCGGCGGGTTGGGCAGGGCGCCGTGGGCACTGCGGATCATCCCGATGCCGTGGGCGACGGGGCTGGCGTGCACCTCGTCGACGTCGAGCAGCTCGAGGGCGGCGCAGGTGCCGACCACGTCGATGATGGCGTCGAGAGCGCCCACCTCGTGGAAGTGCACCTGTTCGGGCGGACGGTTGTGGAGCTTGCCCTCGGCGCGGGCGAGGGCGCCGAACACGGCCACGGCCCGGTCCCGCACCCGCTCGGGCAGGCGAGCCTCGTCGAGCAGGCCGTTGATGTGGGCGGCGGTGCGCACCACCGTGGTGGCCTCGGCCAGCACGTTGATGTGGGTGGCCGCGATGCCGTTGCGCATCACCGCCTCGGCCTCGAGGCCCCACCCGCCCACGGGGATGCGCCGGCACAGTTCGCGGACCTCGTCGAGGTCGGCGCCGGCGTCGACGAGGGCGCCCAGCGCCATGTCGCCGGCGATCCCCGAGAAGCAGTGGAACCACGCGCGGCGGGTCACGCGTTGCCCCCCGGCTCGGTCGGCGTCGACTCGCCGGTGTACGGCCGGCGCACCCAGCTCGTTCTGGCTCCCGATTCGACTGCACTGGCGGTCGATTCGGGAGCCAGTTCGCGAGCGTTCCGCCCAGACACCGAGACCGACTCCTGCGCCTCCTGCGTCGAACCCCTCATTGCGTCGAGTTCGCCGGGTTCGGGGTGGCGGACGGGACAGAGGCCGGCGCCAGGCGTTCGGCGGCGTTGAGGAGGCGGATCACCGCGCAGGCCGCCCCGAAGCCGTTGTCGATGCCGACCACGGTCATGCCCGAGGCGCAGGAAGCGAGCATCGACAGCAGGGCGGTGACCCCCTCGAGGCCGGCGCCGTAGCCCGTGGAGGTGGGGACGGCGACGACGGGCGCCGCGGTCAGCCCGCCCAGCACGCTGGCCAGCGCCCCCTCCATGCCGGCGACGGCGACCACCGCATCGGCGGCGGCGACATCGTCGGCGGCGGCGAGCAGGCGGTGGATGCCGGCCACGCCGACGTCGGCGAGGCGCACCGGGCGCAGGCCGTGGGCGTGGAGGACGGCGGCGCACTCGTCGGCGACGGGCAGGTCGGCGGTGCCGGCCGTGACCACCAGCACCCGTGCGGGGCGCTCGGGCGCCGGCCGCCACACGACGGTGGCGGGCCGCCCGCCCGACAGGCGTCCCTCGGGGTGGGCGGCGAGCACGGCGTCGACCTGCGCCTCGTCGGCGCGGGTGAGCACGACGGGCGACGAGGCCTCGGCCCGCAGCAGCTCGGCCACGATGGCGACGCACTGGTCGGGGGTCTTGCCGGGCCCGTAGACCGCCTCGGCCATGCCCTGGCGGAGGGCCCGGTGGTGGTCGACGCGGGCGAAGCCGAGGTCGGCGAAGGGCAGCCGGCGTAGGCGGTGCACCACCTCGTCGGCGTCGACCCGCCCGGCGGCGAGGTCATCGAGCAAACCCCGGAGGGCCGATTCGTCCACGTCACTATCCTGACCGCTCATGGTCTCCCCCGCCCCATCAGTGCCCGACGCCCCGGCCGACGCCCGCCGGGTCGGCTTCCTGGGGCCCCAGGGGACCTTCACCGAGCAGGCCCTGCTCACCCAGGCCGACCTGAAGGGCGCCGAACTGGTGCCCTGCGAGACCATCGCCGAGGTCATCGCCTCCACCGCCGCCGGCGAGCTCGACCTGGGCTTCGTCCCCATCGAGAACGCCATCGAGGGCACGGTGAACGTCACCCTCGACACCCTCGCGTTCGACACCGACCTGCTCATCCAGCGCGAGGTCGAGATCTCGATCCAGCTGGACCTCCTGGGCGTGCCGGGGGCCGACCTCGCCGGCGTCACCACGGTCACGTCGTACCCCCACGCGCTGGCCCAGTGCCCTTCGTTCCTGCACCGCACGCTGCCCGAGGCCCGCACCGCAGCGGCCACCTCCACCGCCGAGGCCGCCCGCCTCGTGGCCGAAAGCGGTGACCCGACGGTGGCCGCCATCGGCACCGCCCTCGCCGCCGAGATCTACGGCCTCGACGTGCTGGCCACCGACATCGAGGACCACACCGACAACCAGACCCGCTTCGTGCTGCTGGCCCGAGAGGGCATGCCGCCCGCTTCGGGCCACGACAAGACCAGCGTGGTGATCTTCCAGCGCACCGACCAGCCCGGCACGCTGCTCACCATCCTCGGCGAGTTCGCGGCCCGCTCCATCAACCTCACCAAACTCGAGTCCCGCCCCACCAAGAAGGGCCTCGGCCACTACTGCTTCATCATCGACCTCGAGGGCCACATCGCCGAGGAACTCGTCGCCGACTGCCTGCGCGACCTCAAGTCGAAGTGCGAGGACGTGAAGTTCCTCGGCTCGTACCCCGCCGCCGGCGCCCACGGCCCCGCCGTGCGCCGCGAGGCCGAGGCGGCGTGGGCCGACGCCGACGCCTGGCTCGCCCGCCTCCGCGCCCAGATCCAGCCCTAGCCGGCAGGCGAGCACCCCGGTGCCGCTAGCCTCGCGCCCTGGAGGGATGGCAGAGCGGACGAATGCGCTGGTCTTGAAAACCAGTGGGCCGCAAGGTCCCGCGGGTTCGAATCCCGCTCCCTCCGCCGAGCCGAGAGGCGCTCTTTCGATTCCCGACCCGCGGTGTCGGCTTCGATGGCGGCGTCACGCCTCGAGACGTTCGCCGGTGCCGACGTATCCGTACCCGCCGGCGACCACCGCGATCGCCAGCAGGCCCAGGCCGGGATCGCACAGGGATGGCGCCAGCGGGTGCTCGACCACCCGGCCGACACCCTCAACCGCACGCAGTACGGGCGCACGCTGATCGCCCTCGCCCGCGAGTCCGGCGACCTCGAGGTCTACGAGCAGGCCGAGGCACAGCTCCGAAGGGCCGTCGCCGCCGCGCCCGGCGACCCCGGTGCCGCCCCGGCCTACGCCGCGTCGCTCTCGGCGCAGCACGAGTTCCACGCCGCGCTCGAAGTGCTCACCACCGCCGCGGCCCGCAACCCCGACAACCCGGGGATCGACCTGGCCATCGCCGACACGCAGCTCGAGCTCAACCCCCGCTGGGACCCGACCGACGCCGCGACGGCCCGGGCGGCGCTCGCCGAACTGCCCTGAAGCCGGGCGCGGTGTTGAAGTCCAGTGGGCCGCAAGGTCCCGCGGGTTCGAAGTCCGCTCCCTCCGTTGATGGGCTGGCTGGTCAGCTCGGCTTTGGCGCCTGGTTCAGGTGGGCGAGAACGGCTTGGACGCGGCGGTGGACGTCGGGGCCTTCTTCGAAGCCGAGTTTGGTGAAGATCCGCCCGACGCAGGACTCGACGGTCTTGTTGCTGATCGAGAGGTGCTCGGCGATCGATTGGTTGGATCGACCGGCGGCCATGGCGGCGAGGACCTCCCGCTCGCGCGGGGTGAGCTCGGCGAGCGAGTCGTCGTGGTCGCGACGCCGGAGCAGGCGCTCGATGATCACCGGGTCGATGGCCGAACCGCCGGAGCCGACCCGGCGGATGGCGTCGGCCAGTTCAGCCGGGTCGAGCACCCGGTCCTTGAGCAGGTAGCCCACTCCCGAGGCGCCGCCGGCGAGCAGGTCGGCGGCATGGCGGGTCTCGACGTGGTGCGACAGCAGGAGGATGCCGAGCGCAGACCCGTGCTCGGCGCGCAGCGCCTGGGCGGCGACCAGACCCTCGACGGTGTGGGTGGGCGGCATCCGGATGTCCAGCACGACCACGTCAGGCATGACCTCCCGCACGAGGTCGGCGAGTGGTTCGGCACTCGAGACCTCACCGACGACGGTGAACCCGGACTGATCGAGGAGCTGGACCAGCCCCGTGCGCAACAGCACGTTGTCCTCGGCTACGACGACCCGCACGGCAATGCCACCTCCACCCTCGTTCCCTCGCCGGCCGGACTCGTGACCCTCATCGTGCCCCCTTGCGCGGCGACGCGGTCGGCGAGGCCACTCAAGCCCGACCCGGCGCTCGACCGAGCCCCGCCCACCCCGTCGTCGACCACCTCGAGGCGCAGGCGCGAACCGTCGGCGGCCACCCCCACGACGACCGATGCGGCTCCGGCGTGTTTCACCACGTTGGTAAGTGCCTCCGCGGCGGCGAAGTACAGCGTGGCGGCCACCGACGACGAGGGTTCGTCGTCGAGACTCACGTGCAGCCGCGTGGGCAAGGGCGACCGGTCGGCCAACGACTGGAGCGCGTCTCCGAGGCCGGCCTCACCGAGGATGGCCGGGTGGATCCCCCGAGCGAGGTCGCGGAGCTCGTCGACCGCCTCACCGAGGTCCCGGACCGACTGCAGCAGGAGGTCGTGGACCTCCGGCGAGGTCTCGACGTCGGCCCGGGACGCGAGGAGCCGCAGGGCGAGGGCCACGGTCACGAGGCGCTGCTGGGCGCCGTCGTGCAGGTCGCGCTCGATCCGTCGGCGGGCCTCGTCGCCCGCCTCGACGATGCGCGCTCGTGACGCCTCGACCTCCTGGAGTTGGGCCTGGAGCTCGGTGGTGAGCCGCTCGTTGTCGATGGTGAGCCGCACCGCGCCGGCCACGGCGCTCATAAGTGCCGGGTCCTCGAGCAGGGCGGGATCGTGGGTGAGCGCGGCGACGGGCTCCCCGCCCCGTTCGATGTAGGTCACGGCTCTGGTGGGATCTCGATCGGGGGGGTCCACGGCGCGGCCGCGGTCGTCGAGGTAGGCCTCGCGCTCGTGGGACCATGCCAGCAGTTGCACGCTGGGGTCGCCGAGCGCCCGACCCACGAGGTCGCCGAGCCCGGTCGGCGAGGCCGCGCTGCCGAGGTCGGCCACCAGGTCCACGACGCCCGCTCGCGTGGAACGAACCCGGAGCAGGCCGACCACGAAGGCGAGGCCGACCACGATCCGCGATCCGCAGAGGACGTAGTAGATCTCCTCCTGGGACAGCGCCTGGCCCTGGACCCGCGGTCGCACCACGAGGTCGTAGGCCAGCGCCGCCACCATCACCGCACCGGCGACGAGCGCGGGCGTGGACAGGTAGCGCCGGGGTCGACTGGCGCGCATCCATCGCTCGGCCACGCTGGCCAACGCCAACACCGCCAGGATCGTGAAACCCCAGGCGAACCCACTCTCGACCCGGTCGAACCACTGCGGATCGGTGACGGGGAAGAAGCGGTTCTCGACGCAGTCGCAGCCCGAGAAGTCCGGCGGCACGTGGAGGAACAACCGAGACAGGGAGCGGGCGGCGAACAAAGCCGCCATGGCGACGAGCAGGATCCGGTCCCGTCGCGCCTGCAAGCGTCCGGTCGGGAACGCCAGCAGGAGCCAGGCGAGGAAGAAGTCGAACCAGCGGCCGAGGGCGAATGCGGCCAGGGACAGGTTCTCCTCGGACGCCGCCACGTGGAACGTCGAGAAGAACCAGGTGAACCCGGCGAGGGCGAGCAGCCACCAGCACCGGTTCTCTGGGCGGCGGTTCCACACGAACACGCCGGCACCGATGAGGGTGACCCCGACGAGGGTGTCGACGACGGTAAAGGTCCAGTCGTGGCCGACCCCGCGGAGCTCCCGCGCGCCCAGGAAGCCGAGGATCGCGCCGGCGGGCAGGAGAAGCCAGGGCCAACGAGACGCCAGTCGGGTCATGTCGTCCCCATCGCCACCCGCAACGAGGCCCCGCTCAGGCGCGCCTTGGGGATGAACGCGGCGGCCCCGCACTCGGCCACGGCGAAGGCGTAGTCGGCGGTGGAGGTCAGGACGACGGTGGTCGAACCCGGCTCCTCCCGGAGCGCCCGGGCCACCTGGGTGCCGCTCTGGTCGGGGAGCCGAACGTCGAGTAGGACGACGTCGGGTTGCAGCGCTCGAATCGCGGACAACGCCTCGGCCCCGTCGGCCGCCTCGCCGACGACCTCGAACCCGTCGCTCTCCAGCAGGGCCCGAGCGACGGCGCGGAACGAGGCCTGGTCGTCGACGATCAGCACCGTGGCACCCACACGCCCATCCTCGCGTCCCTGGTCCCCGCGGCCCAGGGTGCCAACCCCCCGATCAAGAGGGGGGCTGGCCCCGATGACGTCCCCGCCGTTCGTTCGTACGGTCGGCCAAGCTGATCCACAGGAGGATGTCATGCAACGGAAACTGGCGGGAATCGCCGCGCTGCTGGTCGGGGCCATCGTGGTCGCCGGCTGCAGTTCCGACGACACGGGTACGACGGCCGCGACGGACGGGACGGACGGGACGGCTGCCTCGGCTCAACCCGCGCCCGCGGCAGGTGAGGTCGTCTTCGAGGACCCGCTCGATGACGACACCGAGGGATGGGGCGTGTTCGAGGGCGACGTCGGCTCGAACACCTTCGACGGCGGCGACTACGTGTGGGACTTCGAGTCGGACCCGGAGGCGCGGCCGCACTTCCTGCCCGACACGCTGATCAACGCCTTCGAGAACGACGGCGCTGACTTCCTCGACGTGGTGGTGCGAGCCAGCGTCACCCAACCCGAGGGCGAAGCGACCGTCGGCGTGATGTGCCGTGAGACGGCGGACACCGACTCGGACGCGGAGTACGAGTGGTACGAGTTCGTCGTGAACGACGGGTTCGCCGCCATCCGGCGCACGGACACCGAGGGCAACATCGACGTCCTGGCCGAGACGGACGAGGTGGAGGTCGAAGCCGGTGCCGAGGTCACACTCGAAGGCGCCTGTGTCGACGACGCCGACGGTGAGGGCCAGCTCTGGTTCACCCTCGACGACGAGCTGATCCTCGACGCCACCGATGCCGACCCCCTGCCGAACGGCGTGCCCGGGCTCGTCGCCTATGCCGTCCCGGACTCGGACGAACGCAACGTCGTCCGCTGGCAGGAGTTCTCGGTCTTCCGCCCCGAACCCTGAACCACGGCGCCGAGGCAACGGGACCCGGGAAAGCTGGGCGCCGTTGCCTCGGCCGCTGGTCAGCGCCAGGCTGGCTCCGGTCGATGTAGACCGATCGCCTGCGCGTCGCCCCTTCATCGGATGGGCCGGCGGGAGTCTGGCGCCAGCGGGCCTGGGCAGGTTCCATAGGTTGCCCAAGATAGATAGGACGTCCTATCCTTTCTGCGTGGCCACCCAGGGTGAACGGCGGGCCGACACCCGCCGCCGGCTGCTGCTCGCCGCAGCAGAGCTCTTCGCGGAGCGCGGCGTCGACGGTACCTCCATCGACGCCATCGCCGAACGGGCCGACCGCACCTCGGGTGCGGTGTACGACCACTTCGGCGGCAAGGACGGCGTGCTGTTCGCACTGCTCGACACCTGGGTGGAAGAGCTGGGCGTGGTTATCGGGGCCGAGCTGGCCACCGCCACCACCCTCGAGGAGCGCCTCGGTGTGCTGTGGCGCAACGTGTCCGAGCCGGTCGTGGGCGGCGACCGGTGGATCAGCCTCGAGCTCGAGCTGTGGACCCACGCGGCCCGCAACCCCGACGCCCGCGAGCACCTGGTGCGCCGCTACCGCGGCGCCTGGCGGGGCATCGTCGCCCTCGCCGACCAGTCGGGCGGCGCCTCCTCAGAGCGGGAGGGAGTCGGCCCGGCCGTCATCGGGGTGCTGCTCGGCCTCGAGCTGATGCGCCGCGTCGACCCCGCCACCGTCACCGACGAGCTCGCCGTGGCCGCCCTCGTGGGCGTCGTGGCGGGCACCACCCATGCGATTGACCCCATGACAGGAGCACCCGCCTGATGACCGTGACCGACGTGCCCACCCTCGACGGGATCGACCTCTTGGCCGAGACCTGGGGTCGGGGCATCCCCCACGACCAGTTCGACCGCCTGCGTCGGGAGGCCCCGGTCTGCTGGCACCCCGAGCCGGGCGACACCGGGTTCTGGGCCGTCACCAAGCACGCCGACGTGCGCGCCGTGAGCCACGACTGGGAGACGTTCTCCAGCGAGCTGGGCGCCACCTTCATCCCCACCCAGGACGAGGAGTCGATGGCCCAGCTCAGCCTCTCGATCCTCAACATGGATCCGCCGAAGCACAACCGGGTCCGGCGCCTCGTGTCACGGGCGTTCACGCCCCGCATGGTGGCTCGGCTGGTCGAGGACATCGAGCAGCGCGCCGAACGGGTCATCGACAACGTGATCGACCGCGGCGAGGCCGAGTTCGTGTCCGAGATCGCCGGCCAGGTCCCGGTACAGATGATCTGCGAGATGATCGGCCTCGAGAAGGAGCAGTGGCCGCGCATGTTCGAGGCCTCGAACCTCCTCATCGGGTCGCGCGACGATCCCGAGTACGCCCACGTGAACCCCCAGCTGGCGTCCATGGAGGTCTACGCGCTGTGCGACGAGGTCGCCGAGGACCGCCGCCAGAACCCCCGGGACGACCTGATGACCGCGCTCGTCGAGGCCGAGCTCGACGGTGAGCGCCTCGACAACATGGAGCTGAACCTCTTCTTCATCAGCCTCGTCGTGGCCGGCAACGAGACCACCCGCAACCTCATCAACCTCTCGCTGCTCGCCCTGCTCGACAACCCCGACCAGGCGCAGCGCCTCCGCGACGACCCGTCCCTGTGGGACACGGGCGTCGAGGAGATGCTCCGGTACGGCTCGTCCATCCACAACTTCCGCCGAACCGTCCGCCACGACACCGAGCTGCGGGGCGTGCCCATCAAGGCCGGCGACAAGGTGGTCATGTACTACGCCTCGGCCAACCGGGATGAAGAGGTCTTCGACGACCCCCACCGCTTCGACGTGGGGCGCACCCCGAACGACCACGTCACCTTCGGCGGCGGCGGCGTGCACTACTGCCTGGGCGCCAGCCTGGCCCGGGCCGAGATCAAGGCCACCATGCGCCAGATCGTCGACCGCCTCCCGAACATCGAGCTGGCGGGTCCCCCCGCCCGGCTCCGCAGCGACTTCGTCAACGGCATCAAGCGGATGCCCGTCACCTGGTGACGACCACTCCTCCACCCCTCTGACCGGCCCACCTTCGAAAGGCAGCAACCACCATGCGCACCCCCATCTGTGACGAGCTCGGCATCGAGTTCCCCATCTTCGCCTTCACCCACTGCCGCGACGTCGTCGTCGCGGTGTCCAAGGCCGGCGGCTTCGGCGTCCTCGGCGCCGTGGGCTTCTCCCCCGAGCAGCTCGAGATCGAGCTGAACTGGATCGACGAGCACATCGGCGACAACCCCTACGGCGTCGACATCGTCATCCCCAACAAGTACGAGGGCATGGACGCCGACCTGTCCACCGAGGACCTCACCAAGATGCTCCAGGACATGGTCCCCCAGGGCCACCTCGACTTCGCCCGCAACCTCTTGAAGGACCACGGCGTGCCCATCGAGGAAGGCGACGACAACTCGCTCCAGCTCCTCGGCTGGACCGAGGCCACGGCCACCCCGCAGGTCGAGATCGCCCTGAACCACCCGAAGATGACCCTCATCGCCAACGCCCTCGGCACCCCGCCGCCGGACATGATCACCCACATCCACGACGCCGGCCGCAAGGTCGCCGCCCTGTGCGGCTCGCCGTACCAGGCCCTGAAGCACGCCGCCGCCGACGTCGACATCATCATCGCCCAGGGCGGCGAGGGTGGCGGCCACTGCGGTGAGGTCGGCTCCATCGTGCTGTGGCCCCAGGTGGTCAAGGCCGTGGCCCCCCGCCCCGTGCTCGCCGCCGGCGGCATCGGTAGCGGCCAGCAGATCGCGGCGGCGCTGGCCCTCGGGTGCCAGGGCGCCTGGTCAGGTTCCCAGTGGCTGATGGTCGAGGAGGCCGAGAACACGCCCGTGCAGCAGCAGGCCTACATCGAGGCCGGCTCGCGCGACACGGTGCGCTCCCGCTCGTTCACCGGCAAGCCCTGCCGCATGCTGCGCAACGACTGGACCGAGGCCTGGCAGACCGAGGGCAACCCCGAGCCCCTCGGCATGCCCCTGCAGTACATGGTGTCGGGCATGGCCGTGTCCGCCACCCACCGCTGGCCCGACCAGACCGTCGACGTGGCCTTCAACCCGGTGGGCCAGGTCGTCGGCCAGTTCGAGAAGGTCGAGAAGACCGGCGCCGTCATCGAGCGCTGGGTCAACGAGTACCTCGAGGCCACCGAGCACCTCGACGCGTTGAACGCCGCCGCCGCCGGCGTCTGACCCGCACGGTCCCGGTCGTTCCGGCGCCGTCGCCT
>RRZT011570412.1_pt1 | contig 45940 bp, 37 predicted proteins | sample 2165551 | NCBI WGS metagenome assembly RRZT01 (sample SAMN10456910, study PRJNA506462) | wastewater metagenome | biome: wastewater; feature: sludge; material: wastewater sludge; isolation source: wastewater sludge with Escherichia coli K12::gfp cells carrying plasmid... | place: USA: Moscow, Idaho... | reverse complement strand
CTGATCATTGCTCGTCGGCTGACTCGTCGGAGAAGTCCTTGGCGGTCTCTCTGCAGACGACTTGGTCGAACCGGCGGGTCGATTGTGAGCGGGATTGACGGCTGTTGGGCATCACCGGGCGCGAGACCCTTTCGCCTCAACATCGGTGGGAAGGCCTGTGTGGGCCTGCGAGCGGCTTTCAGCGCCCATGGGGAAAACAAAGTAAGCCATGAGCCCTGTTTGGCCGTCCTGGCGGCATCCTGAGGCTGCCGATAGGCGTCTAGGCGCTCGGGTTTAGGTTCGCCGCGGGGATACCAGGCTTCGACCATGCCGTCGCGGATGAGGGCAAGAACGACGTCCGTGTGAGCGTCGCTGGTTCTGACATACGCCGATGTCCGTCCGTACCGGCCGGTGTCCCCGTCAACTACTCTGCGGAAGGTGACGGCCGTTCAATCATTGGCCGCGGTTGGCCCGGGACCCACCTCGTCACGCCTGGAGTTGAACTCCAGGCCGGCATCTAAACGCTGGTCGGTCAACGGAGGTGGACAGTTGATTCCGCGTTCTTCCTAGGAAGCCTGACTGCTGAGCTCGGGACACCCGCAGTGACCTAGATCGCCATCTCCCCATCGAGGATGATTTTGATGTAACCGTATGGGTGAACGTCGATGGACACCGCATCGATTTGAAGTGCACCCCACCAGTTGGGTTAGGCGCACCCTGTCAAAGGCCTCCCTTTGACCGGCATGCCCTCAAACGCCGCAGTGGGGTCCCCCGAGGCTCGAGCGCGTGCCGTTGGGCGGCTATCTCGGCGAGAAATGGATCGCCAGGCCATTGGGCAGTATCTTGGCGACGCGTTCATATCCCAGCTCGATGCGAGATACGAATCAATAGAGCTGCGCGAGGGTCGCATTTCCTACCCCTGGACCTTGGCGCAGAAGTTCAACCTATTGGCGGTAACCCTGGGGTGGGACAACGCACTGGACGTGACGCTGGCCCAGACTCTCCTCGAGGGTGCCCCCAGCGAACTTCCGGTGGGGCTGACCTCCGCGCGTTCGCAGGATTGGGCTCTGGTTGTGCACCCCAGACAGCCAGCGTGAGGTTGCCCAAGGGTTCGGCGATCTCGAGGCGGTAGTCCTTGCGGTAGAGATCCACTGTGGTTTGGGCGATGGGCTTACGTGAGCGGGTAGCGCGCCGCTGGATGATGCGCTCGACGTACTCCCCAACAGTCGTGTGTGCGAGCTCTTCTTCAGTCCTGCGCTGGCGCAACGGCTTCCACTCTCCACGAGCGATGAGCCGGTCCTCCTCAGCAAGCCACGCCTCAGCGTCCTTCTTGAACACGAACGTGCTCAACGCGGCGTGCATCTCTAGGTCCGGGCCGGTGTACCTGGCCTGCCAGCGTCCTGAGGGCAACTTACGCAGGCTGCCGAACGCCCGCCTACTCCCCTTGCCCACGGTCAGCTCCTCTGCGTCGTGGCCGTGCCAGCTGCGTGCCAGATATATGGCACGAACTGGCACGATTTGGCCATATTTGGTGTTTTGCCCGAACATGACGAAAGGCCCTCCCACTAGGCGTTATACCTAGTGAGAGAGCCTTCCAAAACGTGCGCGAGAGAGGAGTTGAACCTCCACGTCCTTTCGGACACACGGACCTGAACCGTGCGCGTCTGCCATTCCGCCACTCGCGCTTAGCCCCCTTGCGGGAACAGCCCAACCAGACTAGCACGCAGAAGCGGTTGGGCCTATTCGGGCTGCCGTGGCGGCGTCTGGGCTTGTCGGAGGCCACTGCGCGACGGCCACTCCGACGCGGCGTCAGGGCCGGGCGATAGATTGGGGAACCCACGGCCCCGAACCGGGAGGAACGCGTGACCCAGAACACTGCGGTACACCCCACCGACACCGACGCGGACGGACCATCGGTAGCGTCGGACATCCCGGCGCACCAGCACCAGCACCTGCCCTCAGCCGGACGCCGCACCCCGGTGTCGACCTACCGGCTCCAACTGGGTCCCGACCTCACGTTCGACCAGGCCATCGAGCACCTGGGCTACCTCGACGACCTGGGCGTCACCGACCTGTACCTGAGCCCGATCCTGCAGGCCGCCCCCGGCAGCACGCACGGCTACGACGTCGTCGACCATGCCGCGATCTCGGTGCCGATGGGCGGGCGCGACGGGTTCGAGCGGCTCGCCGCCGCGGCGCATGCCCGCGACATGGGCGTCATCGTCGACGTGGTCCCCAACCACATGGGCGTCCCGACGCCGATCTACCACAACCGTGCCCTGTGGTCCGTGCTCAAGGACGGGCCCGCTTCCCCGTACGCGGCCTGGTTCGACGGCACCGACGACGGCGCCGCGGGCGGCATCCTGATGCCGGTGCTCGGGGCCCGGATCGGAACCGTGCTGGCCAACGGCGAGATCACGCTGCAGCGCCGCGTCATCCCCGGTCTGGAAGACGAGGGCGAGCAGCCTGTCCTGGTCTATTACGACCACGTGTTCCCCGTCCGGGCGGGCACCGAGAACCTGCCGCTGCCGCTGTGCGTGCAGGAGCAGCATTACCGGCTGGCCTACTGGAAGGTGGCCGACGAGGAACTGAACTTCCGCCGCTTCTTCGACGTCGACACCCTGGCTGCGGTCCGCGTCGAGGACCCCGACGTGTTCGACGCCACCCACGCGCTGCTGCTGGAACTGTTCCACGCCGGCCACATCGACGCCTTCCGCATCGACCACCCCGACGGGCTGGCCGACCCACGCGGCTATCTGCGCCGCCTCTCCATGGCGACCGGCGGCGCATGGATCGCCGCCGAGAAGATCCTCGAGGGTTCCGAGGACCTGCCCGACGACTGGCCCGTCGCCGGCACCACCGGGTACGACGCCGCCTGGCGGATCTCAGCGCTGCACTGCGACCCCAACGGCGCCCCCGACCTGGGCAACATCGCCCACGCCATCACCGGCGACATCCCCGGCTCCCTGCCCGAGGCCATCACCACCGCCAAACGCGAGATCGCGACCACCTCGTTGTTCGCCGAGGTGCACCGGCTGGCGACGCTCGCCGACGCCATCTGCCGCGACGACATCATGCTGCGCGACCACACGTTCTCCTGGATCCGCTCCTGCCTCACCGAGATGATCGTCGCCCTCGACCGCTACCGGGCCTACATCGTCCCCGGTGAACCCGCCCCCGTCGACGAAATCGACATCATCGAACACGCCGCCCTCAAGGCACGCGCTGCCCTGGACCCCGAACTCCACGAAACCCTCGAGGTCGTGGTCGACCTGCTGCTCGGACGCGAGGTCGGCGTCGAAGGTCACACCCAGCGTGCCCAGCGCGACGAACTGATCATCCGGTTCCAGCAGGTGTGCGGCGCCGTGATGGCCAAGGGTGTGGAGGACACCGCCTTCTATCGCTGGACGCAACTGGTGTCCCTCAACGAGGTCGGTGGCGACCCGGGCGCCTGGAGCATCAACTCCGACGAGTTCCACCAGTGGGTCTCGGCGATGGCCACCGAATGGCCCGCCACCATGACGTGCGGCACCACCCACGACACCAAACGCTCCGAAGACGTCCGCTCCCGGATCGGCGTGCTCTCGCAGTACTCCTCCGAGTGGCGGGCCCTGCTGACGAAGCTCCACCCCTACGCGTCGGGTCTGGAAGGGCACACCGAGAACCTGCTGTGGCAGACGCTGGCCGGGACGTGGACCGAGGCCGGGCCCATCGAACGCAGCCGCCTGGAGCGCTACCTGCTCAAGGCGTCCCGGGAACAGAAGCTGTGGACCTCCTGGACGCACAACGACACCGAGGGCGAGGCGGCGCTGTCCGCGTTCGTGGAGCGGCTCTACGCCGACGCCGACATCATGGGCGCCTTCGCCGACTGGTACGAGTTCACCGCCGACTCGGTGCGCACCTCCGTGCTGTCCCGCAAGGCCATCCAGTTGACCTGCCTGGGCGTCGCGGACACCTATCAGAGTTGCGAGACGCTGCAGAACTACCTGGTCGACCCCGACAACCGCTCCGCCGTCGACTTCACCCACCTGGCGGTGACGGCGTCCGCCCTGGACACCCGCAACCCGCGGACCCTGGCCGAGGAGAAGCTCCACCTCACCCGCGCGATCCTGCGGCTGCGGCGCCGCCGCCCGGACGCCTTCGTCGGGGCGCAGGCCACCTACCGGCCGCTGCCGAGCAGCACCGGCCACGCCGTCTGCTTCGCCCGCGGCGAGGACCCTCAGGTCGTGACGGTCGCCGCCCGCCTCCACCGCGTCATCGAGAACCAGCACGGGTTCACCGAGCACAGCGTCGTCCTGCCGGGCGGACGCTGGCGCGACGTGCTGAGCGGGTCGGAGTTCGACGGCGGCTCCGCGCTGATCGCCGACCTGCTGGAGCACTATCCGGCGGCCGTCCTGGAGAAGGTCGCCAGCCCCCAGGGCCCAGAGATTCAGATTCCGCTGTTCCGCCCCGGCGTTCGTCACCAGCCCACCCCGACCGAACACCGCGGTGAGGACGCCGAGGTCACCGGCCTGCTGGGCTGGCTGACCAAGCGGTTCTTCGACAAGCACGACGACGGGCAAACCCATGGCTGAGTCCCCGGCATCTCGAACGCTGCCGCTCGCCGTGTGGGCGCCGACCGCGACGACCCTGCGCGCAGTCCTGCCCGCAGGCAAGGATGACGGCCCCGACGCCTGGGTGTCACTCACCCGCGACGACGCCGGGGTCTGGCACGGCGAACTTCCCGCCGACACCGACTATCTGTTCGCCGTCGACGATCAGGCGCCGCGGCCCGACCCGCGCAGCCCCCGCCAGCCCCACGGGATCCACGGCCCCAGCCGCACCTTCGACGCTGGCGCCTTCGCCTGGACCGACGCCGGCTGGCGGGGCCGCGACGTGCTCGGCGGGGTGCTGTACGAGATCCACGTGGGAACCTTCACCCCCGAGGGCACCCTGGACGCCGCCATCGGACGCCTCGACTACCTCGCCACCCTCGGCATCGACACCGTCGAACTGATGCCGATCGTGCCGTTCCCCGGCGATCGCGGCTGGGGCTACGACGGCGTCAGCCTGTACGCCGTCCACGAGGCCTACGGAGGCCCGGCCGCCCTGCAGCGGTTCGTGGACGCCGCCCACGCCCGCGGCCTCGCCGTCTGTCTGGACGTGGTGTACAACCACTTCGGCCCCGACGGGAACTACGCCCCCGTCTTCGGCCCCTACTTCACCGACAAGCACTCCACCCCGTGGGGGTCGGCGATCAACCTCGACGACGAGCACGCCGACGGGGTGCGCGCGTTCATCGTCGACAACGCGGTGCGGTGGCTGCGCGACTTCCACGTCGACGCGCTCCGGCTGGACGCCGTCCACGCCCTGGTCGACGACTCCCCCCGGCACATCCTCGCCGAACTGTCCGACGCCGTCGCCGCGTTCACCCAAGCCAGCGGCCGGGTCGCGACGCTGATCGCCGAGTCCGACGAGAACCAGGTCACGACGATCACCCCCACCGCCGACGGCGGACGCGGCATGGACGGCCAGTGGGCCGACGACGTCCACCACGCCCTGCACGCCTGGCTGACCGGGGAGCGGTTCGGCTACTACGTCGACTTCGGCAGCGAGGAGACGCTCGCGCACGCCTTCGAGCACGTGTTCGTCCACGACGGCACGTTCTCGACGTTCCGGAACCGGACGTGGGGCGCCCCCGTTCCCGACGACGTCGAACGGACGCGGTTCGTCGTCTTCGACCAGAACCACGACCAGGTTGGCAACCGCGGGTTGGGTGACCGCCCCTCCGCGAGGTTGGCTCCCGCCCAGGTGGCGGGCGGGGCGGCACTGCTGCTGCTGTCCCCGTTCACCCCGCTGCTGTTCCAGGGCGAGGAGTGGGGGACGCAACGGCCCTTCCTGTTCTTCACCGACCACTCCGCCGAACTGGGCGCGGCCGTGACCCGGGGTCGGCGCGCGGAGTTCGCGACCCACGGCTGGGCCGAGTTGTATGGGCCCGACACCACGATCCCCGACCCGCAGGCCCTCGACACATTCGCGGCCTCCCGGCTGGACTGGGACGAGCCCACCAGCCCCGCCCACGCCCCCCTCCTGGGCTGGTACCGGACCCTGCTGCGGCTACGCCGGGAGCACCTGGGCGAGGCACGGCAGGAGTTCTCGACAGCGCACGGCACGGGGTGGTTCTCGTTCCGCAACGGGCCGCTGCGGGTGACGGTCGCCGCACATGCCGACACGACCGTGCCCGCGGCGGGGTCCCTGGTCGCCGCGTTCGGCTCCGTCGAGCAGGCACCGGGGGCGATCCGATTGATCTGTCCCGCCGTGGCAGTCACCCTGGAGTAAGGTCGTCAGCCTGGACAGGCGTCACACGCTCGCCATCACGTGCAAAAAGCGCCGGGACTTTTCGGCACCAAGCTAGGCTGGAACGGGCCCGCAACCGCTGTGGGCGCACAACATCTGGGCGAAGGAGGGACTCGTGGGCGTATTCGACAACCTGGAACGCAAGTTGGAGGGCGTCGTCAACGGCGCTTTCGCCCGCGCGTTCAAAGGGGATGTCCAGCCCGTCGAGATCACGGCCCGCCTCCAGAAGGAGTTGGACGCCGAGGCGAGGATGCTCTCGCGGGATCGCAAACTCGTCCCCAACGACTTCACGATCGGGTTGTCCAGCCACGACTACGACCGCCTCGTCCCCTACAGCCGCACCCTGAACCAAGACATCATTCCCCAACTGCGGGAGTACGCCGCGAACGCGGGCTACATCTTCAACGGCCCCGTCACCATCGCCTACGAGCAGGACGCGGACTTGCCACTCGGCCGGTTCACCGTCCTCAGCCAGGCGGTCGCCGCCGCGGCGACCCCGGCCACCACCACGTCGATCCGCCGTGCCTCGCTCGTGCTGGAGGTCAACGGCATCCGACATCCGCTGGCTGAGCCGGGGTTCACGCTCGGACGCGGCACGGACGCCGACGTACGCATCAACGATCCGGGCATCTCCCGGCTCCACGCCCGGATCAGCGTGCACGGCGCTCGCGACCCGCAGGTGACCATCGAAGACATGGGATCCACCAACGGCATCGTCGTCGACGGCCGACGCGTCCAGTCGGCGTCGCTTCGGGAGGGCTCACGGATCGAACTGGGCAGCACCCGGATGCTGGTGAGGTCGCCGGTGAGCGATGTCTGAACTGCTCGTCTTCGCGCTCAAGTTCGCCTTCCTCGCGCTGCTGTGGGTCTTCATCCTGTTCACGGGCGCCGTGATCCGTTCCGACCTGTTCGGACGCCGGGTGCCCGCCGCGAAGGCGGAGGCGCCGCCCAAACCCCGTGCCGCGGAGCGGACCCGGCGCCGCGCGCGGGAGGCGTCGGCCGCGATCCCGACGACGCTGCGCATCACCCGCGGCAAGCAGGCCGGTCTGACGATGGCGCTGGGCGATCAGCTCAAGATCGGGCGCAGCGCCGACTGCCAACTCATCCTCGACGACGACTACGTCTCGACCCAGCACGCCCGCATCTATCGCAGCGGCACCGGCTACATCGTCGACGACCTGGGTTCGACCAACGGCACCTACCTCAACAACGAGCGGCTGAGCGGGCCGACCCGATTCACGCCCGCCGACACGCTGCGGATCGGGCGGACGCTGATCACCGTGGAGGCCTGAGTTCATGGCGCTGACGCTGAGTTACGACGCCCACTCCGAGATCGGGCTGGTCCGCACCAACAACCAGGATTCGGCGTACGTGTCGCCGACCATGCTGATGGTGGCCGACGGCATGGGGGGCGCCGCAGCCGGCGATCTGGCGTCCGCGATCGCGACCTGGGAGCTCGAACGGACCGACGCCGACCTGGACGCCAAGATCGCGGCGGCCCGCACCGAGCGAGAGGCCTCCGACGAGCCCTCCCTCGTCGGCGACGACGACCCGGGCGACGTGGTGGACGTGCTCACCGTGCTCGCCGGAACCCTCTCGCGGGCCAACGACCAGCTCATCGAGCGCGTCGAGGACGATCCGGCACTGGCGGGCATGGGCACCACCGTCTGCGGGTTCGTGCTCGCCGATCACCGCCTGGCCGTGGTCAACATCGGCGACTCGCGGGCCTACCTGGTGCGGGAGGGGCGGCTGCACCGAGTCACCCGCGACCACTCGTGGGTGCAGACCCTGGTCGACGAGGGCAAGATCACCGAAGACGAGGCGCTGGAGCACCCCCACAAGAACCTGGTGCTGAAGGTCCTCAACGGCTCCACCCAGCATGAGCCCGATCTGGGCTGGCTCGACGTCCAGGCCGGGGACCGGCTGATGATCTGCTCCGATGGGCTGTGCGGCCTGGTCACCGACGCAGCCATGGCGCCCGTCCTCGCCGCCGGGAACGCCCGCACGCACACGATCGACGCACTGGTCGACCTGGCACACGCCGCTGGCGGCTACGACAACATCACCATCGTGCTGGCCGACGTCGAGGTCGACGGCCCGATCGGGACCCCGGAGGCGTTCGGCGCCGCCGACAACCTCGGCGGCCCCGACAACGTCGAGCACACCCTGAGCTTCGCGGTGACGGACGCCGACCCGGAGGGCGTTCACGAGCGCCCGATGACCGAGGAGGAGCGCTACGCGCTCAGCGGGCGGCGCAAACCGTCGGCCTGGCTGAAGATCGGGCTGGGAGTCCTCGTGCCCATTCTGGCGTTGGTGGGCGGCGGAACGGCCTGGTATCAGTACACGCAGACGCAACTGTTCATCGGCCCGGCCCAGGAGTATGTGGGCCTGTACCGGGGGGTTCCGGACCGGATCCTCGGTCAGAACCTCGCCACCTTGTTGCAGCGTGACGCCGACACCCGCGTCGCCGACCTCCCCCCTTACTACGCCGAGCGCGTCAAGGCCACCATCTCGGTCGCCGATTCGGCGGCCGCCTCCTCCACGATGGCTGAACTACGCGACAAGGCCGCCCGCTGCGTCGCCCAGCGCGAGGCCCGGGCCAGGGCAACGGCCACCCCCACCCCCGTCCCCACCGATGGTGCGCCGCAACCCGACCCGTCCGCGTCGACCCCCGCGACGCCGGAGGTGAGCGTCACCCCCACCCCGTCGCCGAGCGTCACCTCGATCACCCCGCCCGAGGACTGCTGATGGCCGAGACGGTGGTGTACCGGCGGCGGACGGTGGTGTCCGCGCTGATGATGCTCTTCGCGCTCGGCCTGGGCTTCGGCGGCTACCTGATGGTGGGCCTCAACCAGAACGGCGCCCTCCCCGAGGGCTGGACGACGGCGCTAGCCGTCTGGATCGGGCTCGGCGGCGTCGCCTGGGGCGTCGTCCGCTGGCGGCTGCCCTACGCGGACCCGCTGCTGCTGCCGCTGGTGTTCCTGCTCAACGGGCTGGGCCTGTCGATGATCTACCGTCTCGACCAGGCCGACCGGCTCGCCAGCGCCAACCTGCAGATGATGTGGCTGGGCGCGTCCGTGGTCGTGTTCAGCGCCGTCGTGGTGCTGCTGCGCGACCACCGGATCCTGCAGCGCTACACCTACCTGTGGTTCGTCGCCGGATTCCTGCTGCTGCTGGCCCCCCTCGTCCCCGGCCTCGGCAAGGAGAACCACGGCGCCCGCATCTGGATCCAGGTGGGCGGGTTCAGCTTCCAGCCGGCCGAGATCGCCAAGATCGTGCTCTCGGTGGCGTTCGCTTCCTATCTGGTGGAGAAGCGCGACGTCCTCGCGACGGCCGGCCGCCGCTTCCTCGGCATCGACTTCCCGCGCGCCCGCGATCTTGGCCCCATCGGGGTGGTGTGGGTGTTCAGCCTCATCATCTTGGTGTTCGAAAAGGATCTGGGCACCACGCTGCTGTTCTTCGGGTTGTTCGTCGCCATGCTCTACGTCGCGACCGAGCGGCCAAGCTGGGCGATCCTCGGCGTCCTGCTCGTCGGAGCGCTGGGCGTCGTCGGCTACTCCATGTTCGATCACGTCCAAACCCGGTTCTCATCGTGGCTCAACCCGTTCTCCGACTACGACAAGAACCTGCAGGTCATCAGCGCCCAGTTCGGGTTCGCGTGGGGCGGGCTGTTCGGCACCGGCTGGGGGCTGGGCAGGCCCTACCTGACGCCGCTGTCGAAGAACGACTTCATCGGGGCTGCCCTCGGCGAGGAACTCGGGCTGTTCGGCCTGTGCGCCGTCATCATGCTGTTCGGCGTCATCGTCGCCCGCGTGCTGCGCGCCGCCCTCGGCTCGAACGAGCCCTTCGGGAAGTTGCTCGCCACCGGCCTCGCGTTCGCGTTCGCCCTGCAAGTGTTCATCATCACCGGGGGCATCACCCGGCTACTGCCCCTCACCGGCCTGACGACGCCGTTCGTCTCCCAGGGCGGCAGCTCGCTGATCTCGAACTACATCCTGCTGGCGCTCATGCTGACCATCACCAATCAGGTCAGGCGGCCCCACGCGCAGGCACCCGAGGGCGAGTTCGCGTCCCTGTCGGCCGAGGCCACGCAGGCGATCCCGGCCGTGCGCACGACCTCGCCGGAATCGCCGCTGGGTAGCCCGCGGCCCGACCCGGCCGACTTCGGCGCCACCGAGCCGGTCGGCATGGATGATCCCACGGTGCCGCACCCGCTCGCCCCACCCGCACCTCGCCCCAGGGAGGGAGACCCCACATGAACGGACCCATCCGCAAGGTCTCCGTCGTCGTCATGGTCATGTTCTTGGCCTTGATGCTCAACTCGACCTATTCCTACCTGTTCCGCACCGACTCGCTGAACGCCGACCCGGCGAACCGGCGGGTCCGGGACTCCCAGTTCGGCACCGACCGCGGCGACATCATGGTGGGCAACACCGCCATCGTCACCTCGACTGCGGTCGACGACCAGTACAAGTTCCAGCGCTCCTACACCCAAGGGACGCTGTACGCGCCGGTCACCGGCTACTACTCGTTCCTGTTCGGCGGTTCCGGCCTGGAGAAGTACTACAGCGCCCAACTGTCAGGAACCTCGGACTCGCAGTTCCTGCAGAACCTCGTCAACACCGCCACCGGCAGCCGGCCCAAGGGCGCCACGCTGGAGACCACCCTGGATGCCCGCGCGCAGCAGGCGGCCGCCCAGGCGCTCGGGAATCGCCCGGGAGCGGTGGTCGCGATCGACTACACGACCGGGGCCGTGAAGGCGCTGGTCTCCTCGCCCTCGTTCGATCCCAACACGCTGGCCAGCCACGACCTGGCCGCCACGCAGACCGCCTGGACGGCGCTCAACTCCGACTCCAGCAAGCCGCTCACCAACCGGGCCGCCCGGGAGATCTACCCGCCCGGGTCGACGTTCAAGCTGATCGTCAGCGCGGCCGCCCTCGAGTCCGGGATGACCCCGGACACGGAGGTGCCCTCACCTGCCAAGTTGACTCTGACCGGGTCCACCTACCAGATGTCGAACTCCTCCGGCTGCTCGGCCGACCCCACCTCTTTGCGGCAGGCGCTGCAGAACTCCTGCAACACAGCGTTCGCGAGCGTCGGCGGTCAACTGGGCGCCGACAAGCTGCGCGAGCAGGCCCAGAAGTTCGGCTTCGGCACCAAGCAACTGCCCGAACTCGACGGGGTGGCCAGCCGCTTCCCCGCGAACCCGGACGCCGCACAGACCCAGCTCAGCTCGATCGGCGGCTACGACGTGGCCGCCAGCCCGCTGCAGATGGCGATGGTCGCCGCCGGGATCGCCAACAACGGAGTGGTCATGGAGCCCTATCTCGTCAGCCGGGTCCGCGGCGCCGACCTCAACGTGATCAGCACCCGCAGTCCACGGCAGCTCTCGACGGCGATGTCGAGCAGCAATGCGCGCGCTCTGCAGGACATGATGGTCAACGTGGTGCAGAACGGCACCGGGCGCCGGGCGCAGATCAGCGGCGTCCGCGTCGGCGGCAAGACCGGAACAGCCAACACCGACGGTGACCGTGCCCCCTACGCTTGGTTCGTGGCGTTCGCCGACGACCCGGCCATCGCCGTAGCAGCCTTCGTGCAGGATGCCGGAGTGGATGGAAGCGAGATCTCGGGGGGTCGCTATGCTGCCCCGATCGCCCAAGCAGTGATCGAGTCGATGCGATGAGTGAGCAGCACGTACCGCGCCGGGCCAGGTTGGAGCCGGACGCCACCAGGGAGGACAGCATGACCGACCAGCCGAGAATCCTCGGCGGGCGCTATCGGATCGGCCGCGTGATCGGCCGAGGCGGCATGGCTTTGGTGAGCCAGGCCCGCGATCTGCGTCTGGGCCGCGATGTGGCCGTCAAGGAACTCAGGATCGACCTCGCCGGCGACCCGACCTTCCAGGAGCGGTTCCGTCGTGAGGCACAATCCGCCGCCGGGCTGAATCATCCCAACATCGTGGCGGTGTACGACACCGGCGAGGAACTCGATCCGCAAAGTCAGACCCATGTGCCCTTCATCGTGATGGAGCTCGTGGAGGGTCGCACCCTGCGAGACATCCTCCGCGAGGGTCGTCCGATCCTGCCGCAGCGCGCACTGGAGTTCACCGCAGGCGTCCTGGACGCCCTCGCCTACAGCCACAAGGCCGGCATCATCCACCGCGACATCAAGCCCGCGAACGTCATGCTGACGACGACGGGCATCGTCAAGGTGATGGACTTCGGCATCGCCCGCGCCGTCTCCGACACCTCCTCGACGATGACGCAGACCGCGGCCGTCATCGGGACAGCGCAGTACCTGTCGCCGGAGCAGGCACGCGGCGAGTCCGTCGATGCCCGCTCCGACCTCTACTCCACGGGCTGCCTGCTGTACGAACTGCTGGTCGGGCGTCCGCCGTTCCAGGGCGACTCGCCCGTCTCGGTGGCCTATCAGCATGTGCGGGAGCGTCCCGTTCCCCCGAGCCAGCTCGACCCGGAGGTCACCTCCGCGATGGACGCCGTCGTGCTGAAGGCGCTGGCGAAGAACCCCGACGACCGCTACCCCGACGCCGAGGCCATGCGCGATGACGTGACCCGGATCCTGGAAGGCCGCCCCGTGCTCGCCGGGCCGCCGCTGGCCGCCCCGGGGGTCACATCGGCCAACCAGCCGACCGAGGTGATGGCCACCATCGCCGCCCCCGCCGTCGCCGACGAACTCCCACCCGAGGACGACGACGCCGAGGACGCCGAAAAGCCGAAGAACCGGGCCCGCCTGTGGTGGACGATCGCGATCGTCGCGCTCGTGATCGTGGGCATCGTGGCGACCGTCTTCCTGATGCAGCAGCGCGACACCGGCCCCAAGCAGGTCCAGGTCCCCGCGCTGACGAACGAGACTCAGGCACAGGCCGAGTCCAGCCTGCAGGCGCTGGGGCTGACCCCCGTCGTGGAGACGTTCAACGGCGCCAACGACACCACGGTCGGCCGCGTCACGCAGACCGACCCGGTGGCCGGCACGACGGTGGATGAGGGCAGCAAGGTCACGCTACGCGTCAACGTGGGCCCGAAGATGATCCAGGTCCCGACGGGCCTGACCGGGTTGACGTTCGAGGAGGCCAAGCAGCGGCTGGTGGATGCCGGTTTCAACGCGGCCTCCATCACCCCGGTGGACGCCCAGGACGAGCCCGGCACCGCGAAGGCCGACTCGGTCGTCAAGGTCAGCCCCGCCGAGGGCACCCAGGCGGCGGCCACGGACATCATCACCTTGTCGGTGGCGACCGGCCGGGCGACGGTGCCGTATGTGCGCGGCATGACGTACGACAGCGCCGTCTCGGAGTTGCGGACGGCTGGCTTCACCAAGTTCACCCGCGAGGATCAGGTCTCGACCGACGCCAGCCTCAGCGCTGGCCAGGTGATCACGACGCGTCCGGCGGCCGACACCCGAGTCGACAAGACGGCCACCGTGACGATCATCGTCGCCAAGGACGCCCCGTCGCCTTCGCCGTCGCCCACGTCCAGTTCGCCGAGCGCCAGCCCCTCCTCCTCCCCGACCAGCACCCCGTGAGGGTGCCCCGGGGCGGTGCTGGACGCCGCCTCGGGCCCGCTGGCGCCCTGGGGAACAATGGGGGCATGGCAAGGATCCTGGTCGTCGACAACTACGACTCGTTCGTGTGGAACATCGTGAGCTACCTGGCACAGATCGGCGCCGAGGTGGACGTCTGGCGCAACGACGATCCTCGCTTCGACGCGGCCGACTTCGCCGACCCGTTCGACGGGATCCTGCTCTCCCCCGGCCCCGGCACCCCGGAAGCCGCCGGAGTGTGCATCGACCTGGTGCGGGGGCGTGCCGGGGAGGTCCCGATCTTCGGGGTGTGCTTGGGCCTGCAGTCGATCGCCGTAGCCTACGGCGGTGTTGTGGGGCGAGCCCCCGAACTGCTGCACGGCAAGACGTCGCAGGTCTTCCACGACGGTCGCGGGGTGTTCACCGGGCTGCCCTCCCCCTTCACCGCGACCCGCTACCACTCGCTCGCGCTGGACCCCGATACGGTGCCCGACGCGCTGGAGGTGTCTGCCTGGACGCAGTCCGGGATCATCATGGCGATCCGGCACCGTGAACTGCCCGTCGAGAGCGTCCAGTTCCATCCCGAGTCGGTACTCACCCAAGGCGGCTATCAGATGCTGGCGAACTGGCTGGCCGTGTGCGGCGACGCCGGGGCTCCCGCCCGCGCCGCCGACCTGGCACCGCTGATGGCGGTCGTGGAGGCCTGAGGCCGACGCCGTTACCGCTGGGCGACGGCTTTGACGAAGGTCGCCGGGCCGGTGTAGGCGGGCATCTCCGTGCGTGCCTGCCGGGTCACGTCGTAGCCGAGCCGGTAGGCGTCCACGTACTGCCGGTACACGCGCAGGTAGTCGCTGTCGCGCAGTCCCTGTTCGAGGCGCGCGTGATCGCCGATCGCCGTGATGATGTAGGGCGGCGCGTAGGGGACCCCATGGACGACGACCGTGTTGCCCACGCACTTGATGCCGGTGCGCGACCCGACGCGCTGCCCCTGCACCGTCATCGCCTCAGCCCCGGACGCCCACAGCGCGTTCACGACGGCCTGGATGTCTTGCTGGTGCACGACCAGGAGGTCCTCGTCGACGCCCGCGGGCTGCACGGTCGCGGGCGCGTCGGTGAGGGTGACGGTGACCGACGGCCCGGCCACCGGGGTGGCGGCCGCGATCTCGGCGGCCGCCTGGAGTTCGGTCACGCTGGGCCCCTGAGCCGCCCCGGTGCGCGCCTGGGTGAGGTTGTCGACCTCGTCGCGGAGGGCGGCCGCCTGCTTGCGCAACGCGTCGGCGCGGTCGGTCTCGGCGCGGACCAGCCCGATGAGTTCGGTGGTGCGGGCGGGACGCAGATCGTTGCCGCGGGATGCGGTCGCCCCGATCGCCATCATCAACCCGGCGAGGACGCACACGGCGGCGGTGGCGATCCTCTTGGGCGATGCCGACTCGCGCGCGGCGGCGCGTGCCCGTTCCAGGACCTCGCGCGCGCTCATGGCACCCACCCTATGCGTCCGAGGTCGGTGCCGCGCTTCCGCGCATCCCCCCGGACGGCGACGGGCGTGGGGGCTCCGCCCGGCGGCGTTGGTAGGCTTGGCCCGTTCTGTGAGTGTTGTTCGACGAGTGGAGTGGTTCGGTGGCCGAGGAGAAGAGCCCGGAAGATGCCGCAAGGTCTGGCAACCCGAGCGTCGCAGCCAAGGGGCGGGCCGCCAAGGCCAGCAAGGCGAAGTCCGGCAAGGGCACCAAGAAGAACAAGCTCACCACCGGGCGTGCGTGGGTCGTCCCGACCTTCCTGACGCTCCTGCTGCTCGGCGTCGCCTGGCTGGTGGTCTGGTACCTGACCACGTCGACGGGCATCACGGTGCCGGTGATGACCGGCCTCGGCAACTGGAACATGCTGATCGCCATGGTCTTGATGGGCGCCTCGTTCGGCGTCGCGACCCTCTGGAAGTAGCGCCGGGCCGCACGCGGGACGCCCGGGCCACCGCGCTGGACGGTGCCCGGACGGTTGCGTCCTGCCTCAGCCCTGCGGCTTGAGCAGCGGGAAGAGGATGGTCTCGCGGATCCCCTTGTTGGTGAACAGCATGACCACCCGGTCGACCCCCATGCCCATGCCACCCATCGGCGGGGCGCCGAATTCGAGCGCATTGAGGAAGTCCTCGTCCAACTGCATCGCCTCAGGGTCCCCCTTGGCCGCCAGCAGGGACTGCTCGGTGAAGCGTTCGCGCTGGATCACCGGATCGATCAGCTCGCTGAAGCCGGTGCCACGCTCCATGCCGCCCACGATCAGATCCCACGCCTCGATCAGGCCGGGCTTGTCGCGGTGCGGACGGGCCAGCGGCTGGGCGATCGCCGGGTAGTCGCACACGAACGTCGGCTGTAGCAGGTGCGGCTCCACGATCTCGCCGAACAGTTCGACCGCCAGCTTGTCCGAACCCCAGGCCGGATCGAAGTCGATGTCGCGCTCGGTGGCGATGGCCTGGAGCCGCGTCACCGGGGTGTCCAGGGAGATGGTCTCCCCCACGGCCTCGCTGAGCCCGTCGTAGAGCGGCAGCCAGCGCCACTCGGCGTCCAGGTCGATGACGCCCGCCTCGGTTTCGATCTGCCGCGAGCCCAACGCGTCGGCGATGTCGAGGATGATCTGCTTGGTCGTCTCGGCGATGCCGTACTGGTCGGTCCACGCCTGGTAGGACTCCAGCATCGTGAACTCGGCCGAGTGCGAGCTGTCGATGCCCTCGTTGCGGAAGATGCGTCCCAGCTCGTAGACCCGATCGACGCCGCCGACCATGGCCCGCTTGAGGTAGAGCTCCAGCGCGATCCGCAGCGTCATGTCGATGTCGAACGCGTTCAGGTGGGTGGCGAAGGGACGCGCCGCCGCACCGCCGTGGATGAGCTGCAGCGTCGGCGTCTCGACCTCCAGGAACCCCAGCCGGTGCAGCGTCTCGCGGATCGACCGGGTGATCGTGCCGCGCGTGCGCACCATCGCCCGAGCCTCGTCGCGCACGACCAGGTCGGCGTACCGCTGCCGGACCCGAGCCTCCTCCGACAGGTCCTTGTGGAGCGTGGGCAGTGGGCGCAGCGACTTCGAGGCCAACGCCCAGCCGGTCGCCATGATCGACAGCTCGCCCCGCTTGGACGCGATGACCCGGCCGGTGACCGACACATAGTCACCCAGGTCGACATCGGCCTTCCAGCGGTCCAGGGATTCTTGGCCCACCTCGGCGAGGCTCAGCATCACCTGCAGGCGACCGCCGTCGGCGTCGGGCGTGAACTGGTCGGCCAGCGTCGCGAAGCACAGCTTGCCGGTGTTGCGCAGGAACATGATCCGGCCGCTCACCGAGACCACGACGTCCGTCTCCTCGCCCGCGACCAGGTGTCCCCACTGCTCCCGGATCTGAGCCAGGGAGTGCGTGCGCGGGACCGAGACCGGGTAGGCCTGACCGCCGTCGGCGATGATCCGGTTGCGCTTATCCCGGCGCACCTGCATCTGCTCGGAGACGGAGGGCTGGTCGGGATGCGTCGCGGCGCTGGAATCACTCACCCGTGCAGACTATCGAGAATCGTCCCCGCACCCCGCGTCATCCGACGCGGCGCAACCACGGCATCCCGCGTGTCTGACCCCGGACCGGTCACTAGGGTGGAGCCGATCAGCGATAAGGAGCAGCATGCCTGGAGAGTCCGTCACCCTCGTCATCCTGGGCGCCTCGGGCGACCTCACCCACCGACTCCTCCTCCCCGGCCTCGGGACGCTGTTGCGGGCCAAGCCCGACTACGACATCCGGTTGATCGGCGCCTCCGCAGACGACCTCACCGACGAGGTCTGGCGCGACCGCGTCCGCACCGCGCTCGCCGAAGGGGGTTGCCGCCCCGCCCGCGCCGACGCGATGGCCGCCGCCACGCGCTTCGTGCCCCTCGACGTCACCGACCCCGGCGAGTTGCAGTCCTTCATCGACCGTCTCACCGAACCCGGACGCCCCCTGGTGTTGTATTTCGCGCTCCCTCCGGCGGTGACGCAGAAGTCGGTGCAGGCGCTCAGTACGCTCCGGCTGCCCGACGACATCCGGCTGGCGCTGGAGAAGCCGTTCGGCTCCAACCTCGCCACCGCGAAGGCGCTCAACGCGCTGCTGGCGTCCTTCATCCCCGAGGAGCGCGTGTTCCGCGTCGACCACTACCTCGGCAAGGCGACCGTGCTGAACCTGCTCGGGCTGCGGTTCGGGAACCGGATGTTCGAGCCGGTGTGGAATGCCGCCAACATCGAGCGCGTCGAGATCATCGCCGACGAGACGCTCGCCCTGGAGGGCCGGGCCGGGTACTACGACCGCGCCGGCGCCATGAAGGACATGATCCAAAGCCACCTCATGCTGGTGATGGCGGTCTTCGCGATGGAGCAGCCCGCTCGCATCGACTCGATCGAGTTGCGGGACCTGATCGTCCACACGCTGCGTTCGACCGCGCTGTGGGACAGCCCGGAGGAGCCCTCCTCGCGGCGCGCCCGGTACACGGCGGGAGTCATCGACGGCCGTCAGGTGAGCGATTACACCGCGGAGCCGGGCGTGGACCCCGCCCGCAACACCGAGACCCTGGCCCAGGTGACCCTGGAGATCCGCAACGCCCGATGGGCGGGGGTGCCGTTCCGGCTGCGCTCCGGCAAGGCACTCGGCGACGGATTCCGCGGGATCGTCGTCCAGTTCCGGCCGGTGGCCCATCAGCCCGAGGGGTTCCACAACGCCGCGACGCCGAACGTGATGATCATCGGGTTCACCCCCGAGACGCTGGCGCTGAGCATCACCACCAACGCCGAGGGCAACCGATGGGATCTGGAACCCACCACGCTGTCGGCCGAACTCGGCGAGTCCCCGGTGCGCCCCTACGGCGAGATCCTCGACGAGATCCTGACCGGCAACACGCTCCTGGGCGTCCGCGGCGACATGGCCGAGGAGAGCTGGCGCATCCTCGAACCGGTCCTGCAAGCCTGGTCCGACGGCACGGTCCCGCTGGACACCTACACCGCCGGGTCGTACGGGCCCGCGTCCTGGAACCACACCGCCTGACCTAGGAGGCCAGCGCGCGCTCGTGCTCCAGCAGCCACACTTTGCGAGCGACGCCGCCCGCGTAGCCGGTCATGGCGCCGGACGCGCCGACGAGGCGGTGGCACGGCACGATGATGCTGATCGGGTTGCGGCCCGTCGCCGCGCCGACCGCCCGTGAGGCGCCCGGACGCCCCAGTTGCCCTGCGATCTCTCCGTAGGTGCGCGTCTGGCCGGCGGGGATCCCCGTCAAGGCCGCCCACACGCGGCGCTGGAAGTCGGTGCCGGAGGCCGCCGTCGGGACGCTGAAGGCCGCCCGCGTCCCCGCGAAGTACTCCGCCAACTCGGCCACGGCCGAGGCGGCGATCGTGTCGTCGCGTTCCCCCAGCTCCTCGGCGTCCGGGTAGTACTTCTGCCCGTCGTTGTAGAGGGCGCACAGGAAGCCCTCGGCGTTCACGACCAGCGTGAGCGGGCCGAGCGGCGAGTCGATGATCCGATGCTTCACGAGTCCTCCTGGGGTAACCGATTGATGGGGTGGTCGTCGACCGCCCACAGGTACTGGGTGGCGTAGGCCCGCCATGGCCGCCAGGCGCGCGCCAACGCGGGCAGATCGACGACGCCGAGGCGTTCCGCAGCGCGGCGCATCCCGAGGTCGGTGACGGGGAAGGCGTCCGGATCGCCGAGGGAACGCATCGCGACCATCTCCACCGTCCAGGGGCCGATGCCGCGCAGGGCCGCCAGCCGCGCCCGTGCCTCGTCGCGCTCGGCGCCGGGCGACAGGTCCACCCGGCCCGAGGCCAGCGCCTCAGCCAGACCCGACAGGGTCGCCTGCCGGGACGCGGGGAAGGCGAGCGTGCCCGGCGGCAGGTCCACCAGCGTCCCCGCCTCCGGGAACAGATGGGTCAGTCCGCCGCCGATCGGATCGGCAACCGGCTCACCGAAGCGCTCCACCAGCCGGGCCGCATGGGTGCGCGCCGCCGCCGTGGAGACCTGCTGCCCCAGCACGGCGCGGAGCGCGAACTCGTCGCCGTCCACGGTGCGCGGCACCCGGCGTCCCGGCGCCCGCGCCACGAGCGGGGCCAACACCGGGTCGGACGAGAGGGCGTCATCCACGGCGACCGGGTCGGCGTCCAGGTCGAGGAGGCGGCGGCAGCGACCCAGGGCGGGGGTCAGATCGCGCGGGTCGCTGAGGTGAAGCCGGGCCGCCACGTGATCGGCGCGCGGGGCCAGGGCGACGAAGCCGGGACCGTGCGGCAGCCGCAGCGTGCGGCGGTAGGCGCCGTCACGCCACTCCTCGACGCCGGGCACCGCGGTCGCAGCGAGATGCCCGAAAACGTTGGAAGGGTCGAAGGGGGCCCGGAACGCCAGCCGCAACCGCAACTCCAGCAGACCGGAGTCGGTGTGTCCGCCCTCGCGCGCCCGCCCTCGAAGCGCCGAGGGGGTGGCCGCATAGACCTGCGCGACGGTGTCGTTGAAGGTGCGGATCGAACCGAACCCCGCGGCGAAGGCCACCTCGGCCAGCGGCAGGGCGGTGGTGGTCAGCAGAATGCGGGCGGTGTGGGCGCGCTGCACGCGAGCCAGGCTCAGCGGGGTGGCGCCCAACTCGTCGAGGGTGAGGCGCTGCACCTGACGCACGGAGTAGCCCAGCCGGGACGCCAGACCGTCGACGCCCTCGCGGTCGACGACCCCGTCCCCGATGAGCCGCATGGCGCGTGCGGTGACGTCGGCGCGGGCGTCCCATTCGGGTGACCCCGGGACGGCGTCGGGCCGACAGCGCTTGCACGCGCGGAACCCGGCCGCCTGCGCGGAGGCGGCGCTGGGATGGAACTCCAGATGCGCCGGGCGGGGGGTTCGGGCGGGGCAGGAGGGTCGGCAGTAGATGCCGGTCGAGGTCACGGCCGTGTAGAAGGTGCCGTCGAACCGCGCGTCGCGGCTGGCGACGGCCGCCAGGCAGGTGTCTCGATCCGGGATCACGGCTCCATCCTGCGTCACGCACGCGGCTGGTTCTAGCGAGAATGCGACATCGCAGCGTCGGCGGCTCCGCGCGCGGCGAACCCGGCTCAGCCGAGAGTGATGAGCAGAGCGGGCATCGCGACGATCGCGACCAGCACGGTGATGGTCGTCATGAAGGTCGAGACGGCGACGTCGAGCCCGGCCTCGTCGGTGAACCCGGACGCCATCGCAGCCAGAGGCGCGACCAAGACAGCGGTCAGCACCACCTTCTCGGCCGGGGAGAACGGGATGACGCACCACAGCAGCAGGGCCGCGACCGCGACCACGGCGTAGCGGGTCGCGAGGAAGCGCAGGGCGACCAGGTAGGAGCGGCGATCCAGCACGATCTCCAGGCCGACGCCGATCATGAACATCGCGATGAAGGTGTTCGCCGCCCCCACCGTGGTGGCGAAGCTGATCACCGGGCCGGGCAGATGCAGCCCGAGCAGGCCCAGCACGAGCAGGGTGAGGTAGGTGAGGAAGACCGGCGAGCGCAGCAGCGTCCGGCAGAACTTCAGCAGCGAGGCGCGCTGCTCGGCGGCCAGGCCGAGCCCCCACGCGTAGCCGACCCCCGCCGTGGCCAGCGCGTTGCCGACGTCGAACATGGAGGCGATCACGACGGCCTGCGGCCCCAGGAACACTCCCAGGTAGGGGATGACGAAGAGCCCGATGTTGAACGATGACACGTTGAGGACGCCGAAGGCCTGGGCGCCGGGGCCCCTGCGTCGCTCGACGATCCACGTCACCACCTGTCCCCCGCAGACGACCACGAACGCGAAGACGGACAGCCACAGCAGGGACGGGGTGATCTCGAAGGAGTCGAAGCTCACGATCAGCGCGCAGGGCAACGTGATGCGCAGGGCGATGGTCGACAGGACCCGGAAGTCCTCCCCACGCAGCCACCCCAGGCGTTTGACGAGGTAGCCGAGCGCGATGATCGCGACCAGCGTCCCGGCCTTCACCACCAGATCCATGCGCCCTCCCCGGGGGACGCTATCGGGCCCCGCCCGCCTGCCCCCTAGGTTTCCACCGATTCCCGCTGGGGGTGGATGCGTCCCACCCGTGGCAACCGAAGGTGAATTCTCGGCGACAAACTTGTGAGTGAGTGCTCACTCACCTATTCTCGGTCCTCGTGAGTCGAGCCAAGCCCATGCCTGCGCACGAGCGCCGCCAGGCGCTCATCGAGGCCACCATTCCCCTCCTCATCGAGCACGGCGCCAACATCTCCACCCGCCAGGTGGCCGAAGCCGCCGGTGTCGCGGAGGGCACCATCTTTCGGGTCTTCGAATCCAAGGGAGACCTCATTCATGCGGCCGCCGCCGCGTCCCTCGACGACGGCCGCCTCCAAGCATCCCTCGCCGCGATCCCCGCCGACGCCGACCTGCGCTCCGCCCTCATCGCCGTCGTCGGCGCCCTGGAGGAACGCGTCACCCGGCTCCGCGCGATCGTGACGCTGTTCCACCGGGCCAACCCCGAGGCCCACGAAGGACACCCGCCGTTCCCGCCCCCTGGCCCCTTCCCGCCCCCACCCCACGGCGAGCCGGGCGAACCCCTGCACTACCCGCGCCCCGACCCACGCGCCGCCCACCTGCTGGTGACCAACGCGGTGGTCGAGGCGCTGACCCCCCACGCCGCCGATCTCGCCGTGCCCCCCAGCACGGCCGCCACCGCGATCATCGGGCTGACCTTCGGCGCGCTCCACCTCACGGCGGCAGATCCGGCGCTCAGCACGCCCGACGAAATCGTCGACCTCCTCCTCCACGGAATAGCAAAGGACAACGCCTGATGCTCCTGTCCACCCTGAAGACCTACCTCAAGCCGTACTGGGGCAGCGTCGGGCTGATCGTGCTGTTTCAGCTGATCTCCACCGGCGCCTCCCTGTACCTGCCGTCGCTCAACGCGCAGATCATCGACGACGGCGTCGCCAAGGGCGACACCGCCACCATCTGGTCGCTGGGAGCGATCATGCTCGGCGTCTCCGCCGTCCAGATCCTCTGCCAGATCACCGCCATCTACTTCGGCGCCAAGACCGCCATGGGATTCGGCCGCGACATCCGCGCCGCGATCTTCGATCGAGTGCTGAGCTTCAGCTCCCGCGAGGTCAACCAGTTCGGCGCACCCTCGCTCATCACCCGGACCACCAACGACGTCCAGCAGGTCCAGCAGCTCGTCATGATGACGGCCTTCATGATCGTCCAGGCCCCCATCATGATGATCGGCGGCCTGATCATGGCGCTGCGCGAAGACATCGGGCTGTCGTGGCTCATCGCCGTCGCCGTCCTGGTCATGGGCGGCATCATCGGCCTCATCCTGCTGCAGGCGCTGCCCCTGTTCCGCTCGATGCAGACCCGCATCGACACCCTCAACCGGGTGTTGCGCGAACAGATCAGCGGCCTGCGCGTCATCCGGGCGTTCGTCCGCGAACCCTACGAATCGGAGCGGTTCGCGGCCGCCAACCGCGACCTGACCGACACCTCTCTGCGCGTCGGACGCCGCATGCTCACCCTGTTCCCCGTCGTCCAGTTCGTGATGGCGGCCTCCTCGGTCGGCGTCATGTGGTTCGGCGGCCTACGCGTGGACGCGGGGGAGATGCAGATCGGCCAGCTGACCGCCTACCTCACCTACCTCACCATGATCTTGATGAGCGTCATGATGTCGACGATGATGCTGATGATCGCCCCCCGCGCCCAGGTGTGCGCCCAGCGCATCCAGGAGGTGCTCCGCACCCGCTCCAGCGTCGTCCCGCCCAGCGACGGCGTCACCGAGACGCCCGACCCCGGCCGGGTCGTCCTCGACCGGGTGACGTTCAGCTATCCCGGCGCCGAAGCCCCCGTGCTTCACGACATCAGCTTCGCCGTGGAACCCGGACAGACCACCGCCATCATCGGCTCGACCGGCGCAGGCAAGACCACCCTGGTGAGTCTCATCCCGCGCCTGTTCGACGCCACCGAGGGGGCGGTCAGCGTCGACGGCGTCGACGTGACCCGGCTCGATCCCCAGATCCTGTGGGGCTCCATCGGCCTCGTGCCACAGAAGCCCTACCTGTTCACCGGCACGGTCGCCTCCAACCTGCGCTACGGCAAACCCGACGCCACCGATGAGGAACTGTGGCACGCCCTCGAGGTGGCCCAGGCCCGCGACTTCGTCGAAGCCATGCCGGGGCAGCTCGACGCCCCCATCGCCCAGGGCGGCACCAACGTGTCCGGCGGGCAGCGGCAGCGGCTCTCCATCGCCCGGGCCCTGGTCCGCCGCCCCCACGTCTACATCTTCGACGACAGCTTCTCCGCGCTCGACGTGACCACGGACGCCCGCCTGCGGGCAGCCCTGGCCGGCGAGACCCGGGACGCCGCCGTCGTCATCGTCGGCCAGCGCGTCGCCACCATCGCGGGCGCCGACCAGATCATCGTCCTCGACGACGGCCGCATCGAGGGGATCGGGACCCACGAGCAACTGCTCGCGACCTGCCCCACCTACGTCGAGATCGTCGAATCCCAGTTCACCTCGCAGGAGGCAGCATGACCGACACCGCCCAGGAGACGTCACACCGCGTCGTCGACGCGCCCGAACGTCCCAAGAACGGCCCGCAACAGCGCGGCCACGGCCCGATGGGCCAGCAAGGCCCCTCCGAGAAGGCCATCAACTTCGGTCCGTCGCTGCGGCGGCTGCTCGGCAACCTCCGTCCCGAGATGCCCCGCATCGTCGTCGTGACCGTCCTGACCGCCACCGCCGTCGTCGCCAACGTCCTCAACCCGAAGATCCTCGGCGAGATGACGAACCTGCTGTTCGCTGGCCTGCTGGGCAAGGACCTGCCCGCCGGCGTCCCGCTGGCGACCATCATCGAACAGTTGCGCGCCAACGGTCAGGGGACCTTCGCCGACCTGCTGTCCGGCATGAACGTCACCCCGGGCGCCGGCGTGGACTGGACGGCCGTGGCCGAGATCGGTCTGCTCGCCCTCGTCCTGGCCCTCGTCGGCGGCCTGCTGTCCTGGGGTGCCGGCTGGATGCTGAACACCGCCGTGCAGAACTCGGTCTACCGGCTGCGCCAGCAGGTCGAGGCCAAGCTCGGACGCCTTCCGTTGTCGTTCTTCGACCGGCAGCCCCGCGGGGAGCTCCTCAGCCGGGTCACCAACGACATCGACAACATCGCCCAGTCGCTGCAGCAGACCCTCAGCCAGCTCCTGTCGAACCTGCTCACCCTCGTCGGCGTCCTGTTCATGATGTTCTGGGTGTCGCCCGTGCTGGCGATCATCGCCCTCATCGCCGTGCCCGTCTCGCTGGCCGCCGCCGTGCTCATCGGGCGCCGATCCCAGGGTCGGTTCGCGGACATGTGGAAGTCGACCGGCGACGTGAACGCCCAAGTGGAGGAGGCCTACACCGGCCACACGCTGGTGAAGGTGTTCGAGCGTACCAAGGAGGTCGAGGCCGCCTTCGCCCGGGACAACGACTCGATGTACACGTCCTCCTTCGGCGCCCAGTTCCTGTCCGGCCTGATGATGCCGGTGATGATGTTCATCGGGAACCTCAGCTATGTGGCCGTGGCGGTCGTCGGCGGGCTGCGGGTGGCCTCGGGCCAGATGACGCTGGGCGACGTGCAGGCGTTCATCCAGTACAGCCGGATGTTCACCCAGCCGATCACACAGGTGGCGTCCATGTCGAACCTGCTCCAGTCGGGCGTCGCGTCCGCCGAGCGGGTCTTCCAGGTGCTGGATGCCGAGGAACAGATCCCCGAGCAGAACAACCACCTGCCCGTACCGACCCAGGGCCGGGTGGACTTCAACGGCGTCGAGTTCTCCTACACCCCCGACAAGCCGCTCATCGAGAACCTCGATCTGACGGTCGAACCGGGATCCACCGTCGCCATCGTCGGCCCCACCGGGGCGGGCAAGACGACGCTGGTCAACCTGCTGATGCGGTTCTACGAGCTCAACGGCGGCACGATCGACCTCGACGGCGTCGACATCGCGACCGTGCCGCGCGCGGAGCTCCGCTCCAAGATCGGCATGGTGCTGCAGGACACGTGGCTGTTCCAGGGCACGATCCGCGACAACATCGCCTACGGCCGCCCCGACGCGACCGACGAGGAGATCCGGGCAGCCGCCACCGCCACCTACGTGGACCGGTTCGTGCACTCCCTGCCGGAGGGCTATGACACGCTCATCGACGATGAGGGATCCAACATCTCGGTCGGCGAACGCCAGCTCGTCACGATCGCCCGCGCCTTCTTGGCCGACCCGGCAATCCTGATCCTCGACGAGGCGACCTCCTCGGTCGACACCCGCACCGAGTTGCTACTGCAACGGGCCATGAACGCCTTGCGGCAAGGGCGGACGTCGTTCGTGATCGCGCACCGGCTCTCCACGATCCGCGACGCCGACACCATCTTGGTGATGCGCGAGGGCAGCATCGTCGAACAGGGCAACCACGACGCCTTGATGGCCGCCCAGGGCGCCTACTACGACCTGTATCAGTCGCAGTTCAGCGGGCCCGAACTCACCGACGACGCGGCCTGATCGGGCCGGCGACGGCCGGGCCGCGCTGCCGCGATCCATTGTCGTAGGCCTCCCACCGCCCGAGCTGAGTGAGCATCCGACCGCGCTGCACCACCACTTCCAGGCCCAGCTCCCGTGCCGCCTGATTGAGCAGCTGGGTCTGCCGCTTGGACAGGCTGATGACGCTGGCCAAGGTGCCCGGTTTGACCACGCAGCGGCGACCGTTGTCCCACGCATGGTGGCGGGTCAGGACGTCGCGATGCATGGCGATCGCCACCGGCACCGTGAACGCGAGCCAGTGCTCACGGCTGCCTCACACCGGGATACGGGAATGCGCGCCGGCGGGGGCGTCGGCGCGGACGCCGACGTGCTGGTCGGCCCGCCCGCGTCCCTCGGGCAGATGCCGGGGGAGAAGGTCGGGCCGCTCAAGGGCTTGCTCCAGCACGTAGCCGGCCGTCTCTGGGGTCGCCGCCCGATGCCGGTTCAGGGGGTGACGCAGCGCGCCCCGCTCACGGCCTGGCCGTGCCAGGGCGAGCGGGTAGGAGATCCGGTCCCGGACGTCGTCGCCCACCAGGTTTCCCACCAGGTCACTCGTCACACGGATGGTGGTGAGCTGCTCGGTCATGCGCGGGCTCGCAGCCGGTTCGCCAGGGCGGGCTGAACAGCACGGTAGAGGGCGCGCTCCAGCCCCGGGGTGCTGGTGACGCGGACGGCTCGCACGACCTCGGCGGAGGTGTAGCCGACGTCGAGCAGCCAGGCGACCTCAGCAACCAGCTCGTCACCGCTCAGCGGACGCCTGCGTTAAGCGGCGCCGGCGACGCGTTCTTGGCGGCGCTGCAGGATCTCCGTGCACGCGCCGCACGCATGCGCGGCCGCGAGGTACTGCGCCTGGGAGCGCCACTGCGAGCAGCGCGGGCACTGCCGCAACAGGGTGCGGCATCCGCGACGCGCGGATGAGCGTTTCTTGCCCCCTGGTGAGGACATGGTTTGTATAGGCAGCAGGAAGCCACTTCCTCTGGTAACGAGGGTTCGCAATCAGTCGGTCCCCAGGCAGGGACCCACAACTCGGAAAACCTCCCGTTGGCGCGGGGTCGTTGTCAGGGCATTGCCCTGATCGCGGTCATCGGCAGGCTCTCCTGGGAGTCACTGCTGGCCGCACCGCGGCTCGCTTTGAACCTTGCGTCGGGGTTAGGAGCGCCGAACAGCTGCGTCTCGATGTAGGCCTGACGAGTCATCCCCGCCTCGGCGGCACGACGGTTCAACTACTCGACGTGCTCATCAGTCGCCTCAAATGGCAGATGTCGCTTGCGCCGCCCCGCCGCGCTCGGCGGCCGCAGACTGCGCGGCAAGGGCGACGACCCCTGGCTGTGCGTCTGCGTAATACCCTCATGCAGCCCATCCAACCGAGCACGCGTCCTCGGCTCGCCGCCGGGACTCCTCGGGACTGATGCTCATGATGACGACTCCTTGAACAGTGGTCGGGCTCTGGGTGGGCGTCTCGCGAAAGCGACCCAGGGAAGCGATCTCGCCACGCAGCACTCGACCCGCCACCGCCTTAGAGATTCCCGTCAACGCCGCGATCACCGCCTGTGTGGCCCCCGCACTCGCCATCTGGTGAATCAGGTGTTCGTTCACCGTTGCTGGGCCGGCCAACCTGTCGGCCTTTCGCCTTCGCGGCCACCAGCGCTGCCCTATGCGCTCCACGACCAACTCGCGCTCGAACTGGGCCGCGGAGGCGATGACATGGAACGACATCCGGCCGCCCCGCGTCGTGGTGTCCAGAGCCTCAGTAGGGCTGCGGAACTCGATGCCCCGCCGGCCAAGTTCGTCCACCACGGAGACCAGATGAGAGACCGACCGGCCCAGACCGTCGAGCGTCCAGACTGTCAGGACGTCGCCGGCCTCCAAGCCGGCGAGCAGCTGCGCAAGACCAGGGCGATCCTCGCGGGTGTCGGATGCGTGGTCCGTCACGATCCTGTCGGGCGCGATGCAGGCACGACGTAACGCGTTCAACTACAACCCCGCATCCTGATCGGTCGTCGATCTCGCGCGCAGCCCCATACTCTCGTCATCCCTGCCTCCGTTCGAAATACACATCCTGAGATGAGTTTCGAGTCAGGAGCATTTCGAGTCAAGGATTCGAGTCGAGCGGGCACGCTGCGAGGAAGTGTCAAAAGGATGGTCGGGAGGAAGATCCAAGATCGATCATCATCGAGCCAGGGCATGCTGTGTCGCCCAGAGCAGCGCCCCCACGCACGCTCCATGACTGCTGCCCCGCACTGCCGGCGGACGCCAACGACCCGCAGCCCACGCGGGGGGAAACCCCTTGCATAGGTTGTTTCCGCTCGGAAGAAGCGGATCTGGCACCCCTAGCGCCAGCTACGAGAAAACCGTGGCCACCGACCCCCGCTTCAGATACAAATGTTGACGAGTCGTACCCGATGGCAGCACACGCACCTGCGGCACGATTCTTTCAAGATTGCAGATATTCACGAGAGGATTGAACTATGGCTTGGAGCTGGAGTGACATTTACCCGCGCAAGACTTATCCCTACGCTGGCGGAACCCAGTGCGGCGAGGATACGCTGCCCTCATGGGGAAAGACCGCAAAGGTGGATAACGCCACCGTGAACGGCGCCTGCGGGCCGCAGCAGTGGTATTCGGATGGCAATCTGCATGGTCGCGGAAGCGCCGTTAGTCGCATTCAGCGGACGCTCAACGCCAGGCGAAACGCAATTCAGCTGCCCACGGGAGTGAGCTTCCCGGGATTGCTGAACGTCGACGGGCAATACGGCACCAAGACGGTAGAGATGGCCAAGTTTGTGCAGACTTTCAGCAACCTCAGTGTTGATGGCTACGTTGGCCAGAACACGTGGAACCTTCTCAAGAACTACGAGTGACCCTCTAGGTTCTCGTAACATATCAGTTGAGGGTGGCGCGGCCCGGTGGGCTGGCCACCCTCAACTGCTCTTCGCATGCACAGACGACCGGTAGACCGCGAGCCGCGTCTTATCTAGGTGTAACTCAAACGCCGTTACTGTCCGGCGAGGCAGTCCAAGGCGGCGCGGTGTGCGGCCGGGCCGTCTGCGAGGGCCACACCGGCGTGAGTGTGGCTCCCCGGCCACCCGCCTCCGATCGTCGTGAAACGCTCACCGTCGGTCACCATCGCTTCAGGATCGCCGTACTCATTGCAGTAAGCCACGACCGACAATCCCTCGGGCAGATCAACCGCGACCACGGACCCGTCGGCATCGCCGAGGTATGCCACCTGGTGACGCTCGGATACATGGGGAGCCCGGCACGCGAAGGTCAGGGACGGGTCCGAGGGTACGAATCTCAGCACAGTTCCCAGGGGGCCCAGAACTGCACCCGGCGTGGGGCCAACGGGCAGCTGCGTGCCCGGCATGTAGGTGACTGAGGGTGTCGGCACCGGGGTCGTGGTTGCGCTCGTCGTCGCCATAGGCCCCGGCGTCACAGGCCCCGTGGTTCGTTCGATGATGGTCGGCTCCGGCGCTCCAGTGCAGCCGACCAGGAGGAGTGACGCAGCGATCACGGACAAGGCAGGTGGGCGCATGGTTCCAAGTTTACCGGGACGCCAGGCCGGGCGTTCGGGATCTTGTCGAGGTAGGTCAAACCATCGGTCGTTCCTTGGTCCTGGCGCGCCGTCATTGGAGGGCCGTGGAGGCCGGTCTACGCGGGCTCCAATCTGCCCGAGCCTCTTGTTGGATCTATCCGGAGGTAACGATTCGTGCTCATTGTCACTTGGTGAAGACACCACAGGGCCCAGCATCTGCGTCTTGGACTGCTGAGCTGATCGGCACCCCAATGGTGCGCTGCTGGGTATGACGTCTAGGAACGTTGGTCGAGTCAGTGTTCCTCAGGCCACTCAGCCAGGTGCGCCCCCGCACGAGCGGGTACTCGGGCCCACTATCCGCTGAAGACGTTCGTTGAGTTAAAGCCTATCCCTCAGCTGCTCTGCTTGCCCAATGAAGACCACCAGGGGAATGCCCAAGGCCTTGGTCAGCGCCACGAGGGTATCGATCTTTATGTCCCTCTCGGGCTTCAGCACACGCGCCAAAGTTCGTTCCGGAACGCCCGCCCTCTCGGCGAGTTGACGGTAGGTGATGCGACGTGCGGCCATTTCTGCGCGCAGGGCTGCCGCAACCGCCTCGGTCATGTCCATACGGGCAGCATACAACTTGCATTCGGCATTATCCATGCCTAGCGCGATCAGAGCTCCCGCTTGCCGCAGGCCGTACGCCTGCCGCGCCCGACGTTCAGCGCTGTCGTGTCGGCCGTCGAGGCGGCGCATGTGCACGTGCCGCACAGCGCTGTCATGGGCGGGCAGCGGGTCAGACTGAATAGCACGACGTGCTCCAAACCCTCTGTCGGCGGTGACCACGCCCGCCCAGTCCTCACTCCACGGTCAAGGTTGGGCATCCACCCGACCCTCGGCAGGGGGCGACGCGAGACAATACGGCCAGGGCGAAATTCCATTGGATGACGGCCCAGCCGGCGCGACGTCCGCGCCCGCCACCACTCGCATGACGCAGCTCAAAAAGGGAACCAGCGCGTGTGTCGTGGCCGTGATACGTCTTGCGCCAGTGCCCGCGGTATGGCCCGTGGCGGTCCCGCGCAGTACCCGGACGGGTCAGGCCACCGTCGATTTGGGAGTGCGCAGCACCTCGGCAGCCTCACGGACTGACAGATCCGCATCCTGGGGCTCTGTGGTAGCACTATGGAGGATCGCGTCCTCCAGACAAGGTCACGATGACGCAAGGGGATCGTTCGGTTCAGCGCGTTGCACTGAAAGTCTGGACTAATCCCTTGTAGCGCGCAGCCCCCCATCGCCGCTGCGCTTCCGCAAGACAAAACCGAGCAGCGACGCAAGTGTGCAGGCAATGAAAAGGCTCAAATAAACTGCCCAATCGCTCTGCCTCAAGACCCGAGGCTCAATCTCATCAGCGAGGACCCTCAATGCTAGCCACAGGCGGAGCGTTCCATATACGTAGGCCGCCATCAGCAATGCGAAGCGCACGATTAGAAATCGTTGGCCCTCCACCAGCCATGACAAGTAAATCCACAGAATCAGGCCCGATACCAACTCCGCAGTGGCGCCACCGAAGAAACCGTGCAGGCCACCAATCACTCCGGCTAGTATACCCCATAGAAAAGCAATACAACAGGCGAAAATCGCGATGACTGGGCTGGGGTGCGGATGGACTCTAGGTCGCCGCCAACCAAAAGGGCCGCTCGGAAGGAGCGTGGCAAAGACTAGATGTCCGACCACCAAGAGTGCAGCGCCACGCCACCAAAGATGCCATGCTGCAATTAGGGCTGAATGGTCTTCTAAGGTGCCGCAGGGAGCATACTGACATGCTCCCCCTGATGGCCGATACTCTGGCTGAAGAGGGCCAAGAGATGCAGCTTGCAGGCACATCCAAAATCCATAGCTGAAGGCCGCTGCCGCGACACCGATAGGCGCCATGCGAACAAGGCGCCCACGCTCCACTCGGAGACTATCTGACACCGCGCCCGGCCGTCCCTGCTAGGGATTCTGCGATCCTTCCCAGCCTGGGGTTACTTGGCAACATGGATATCTCGAAATGGGTCTCGTTCACGTTGCCCGCCGCGCTGCCGCTCCACCGCACTGCACCCTGGGTGCTGCTCACAATAGACTGCACCACCTCACGCTCGAACAAGTAAAATGCTCCGCGGCCTCGACTGTCACCCCAGCTCGAGCCGATGTCTATTGCAGTCCCAGACCGGTGATTGTCTCCGTGACCTGTCGTCCCTGAAGTGAAGTGCCCGACCACATCCCCAGGAGTCAGAGGTCTGACCTCGTAGTGTATGCGCTGAGCCACGTACAGCAGTATCGTTGCTGCCGCACCACTGGCCGACGTGAAGGCCGCTTCTGAGCCAGGTATGCGCCGGGTGGCAACGTCCCCCCCTGCATCAGCCTCAAGCTCAATGGGCCATCCGTTAGCGCTCCGGCTACCTGGCCTGACCCGCTTTTCCCATTGCAGGCCTTGTCGAGCTTGCCGTTCCAAATCTCTTTGCCTTCGCACCTCGTCTGAAGTCGGTGCTGCGAAAGAGATCGCCGGGACAGCGAGCGTCAGTGCTGCGCCAGCTGCAATGATTGCGACGCCTCGTCGGCTATACAGAGCATTCGGGGAAGTCTCGGGAGGCGTGTCGTTTGTCTTGTGGTTCATGGGATGCATCCTTTCGAGTACCAGTGTTACTGGGGTTCAGGCCCGAGCAGGCATGTTGAACTTCTCATAAGCGTGGTAGAGAGTCATACATTTCCTGCTGTACTCGTAGGCTTGGGGTCCAGTCCCGTTGTATCGAGCGAATAGGCCTTGAGTTGTGGCGTCAGTAATTCTGTAGTTAATCCCATTCGGCAGTCCAGCCAAGATCGCCGACCATAGATGCACGATGGCCACAATGTATGCAGCATACTCGCGATCATTGTTCAGTCTATTCCAAATCTCATATCTCTGCCGTCCGGGAGATGGGTCACGGACCACGTCTTGAATGAGGCCCGCTTCGATGCAAGCATTTAGCGCATTAATGGCGGCCTCCCCGAAACACTGCCCAATCCCAGTTGACGAGTCGCTCGTCGAACCGCGTCCTGTTGTGTAGTACTCCATCACTAAGGCGTCAGCAGCTACATCTATCCAGCTAGTTGTCTTGCTCTCGTATGTGATGGTAGCCTGGAGAATGGACTTCCTAATTTTGAATCTTTGGGAAAGCTGTGTCAAGATTGAATCAAGCGAGTAGATAATGTCGGTGACGACGATCTCTCTGCTGTTGGGGCCGCCCACATCGAGAGCCTCTCCGATCGCCTCGAGTGCTAGGAACACCTCGTCTTTGAGTTGTGGCCACTGGCTGCTCGGCATGAGCACGTCAGGGCGTTCGTCCGCAGGTGGCGGCGCGTCGATTGCGTACTGCCCTTCGTCTCGACCGGAGTAGATGTTGTTATCGATCTCAATGTACCCGGCTCCTGAACCCACTCCTATGGTAGAGATCTGGTCATAGGCCCAGTTCTTGGGGAGGGTGTACCCCATATTCGCTGAGAAACCGTAGGACATTCCGCACACGAAACTCGCCTCGGCCAGGCCAAGATTTGAAAGCGTAATGCAGGCGAGACGTGGAGCATAGACCCCTGCTCGATACCGGCTGCCCGCGGCGGCCAATGAAGATTTGATCCCCTGGAAGTGGGGCACCAGCCGAGAAGTTATTTCACCGCCCAGAATGTCAAAGTCAACCGCGAAGTAGATGATGGTACCGGGCTTGAATCCGTGGTGTCGCGCCCATTGGTCTGCGTAAGCTCCATCGATGTACCCCTTGGCCTCATTGAAGTACGTGGCGTAGTTGCCTGAAGTTTGATAGATGGGAAATATGCGAAGTCCAGCCTCGAGGATGGTCGCAATCTCCCCGGATTTGATAGCCTTATCTAGCGTCCCGACTCCCACCGTATTACAGAGGTATCGCCCCACCACCCTGTAGCCCGCAGAATAGAGAGTCGCAGCCTTTTTCGCGTCAATTTCCGTAATCGAGTCACAGGCTTCACCCTTACGGCTCGTGTCGCCGCAGGAAACCAGTAGCGACGCCCAGGTGGAAAAGTCGACACGGCCGGTGATTGGAAGGCGACAGAACTGTTGAAAATTGCTAATAGTTGAGGCAGTGGACGCGGAGAATGTACCTGAGAAGGTGACTCCATCAAGAGCGTTGAAGATCATAAGGGCATTCGCAAGTTGCGCCCATACCCCTTGAGCACCAAGGGAAACTACCTTTCCCGCAAGTCCGGCCTTGGTGGCGGGGCCAAAGGCCCCGTTCGCCACACTGTCGGACATGCCGAGCTCGTACTGGATGGCATAGAGTATCGCTTTTTGGGCATCTCTTGAATATACGCCGTCGCAGGGGATCACGAAGTAGTTGGCGCGAGGTAAATATCTGCCGTTCATCCATTGCTGCACTTCACGTACCTCGTCGCGACCACTAGTAAGTCGCACGTATGCATCCATGTTGAACATGGCCTGTATGACCTTCGGCGCTGCTCCTAGCATGCCTTGGGTCCCAAGTCCGATGTTTAGCTTCAACTTGGTGAATGCCGCCTCCAGCCCTGGCCCGTATACCCCGTCAATTCCGCCGGCTACGTACCCCTTGCAGTAGAGTGCCGCTTGAATTATTTCGGTAACCTCGGGCCTTGCGGTAGATTGGTCGTAAACTGGGTGTTGTTGCTGTAGCCGAGTTAGGGTTAGTGGAGTGAATGAGTTGGACCGTTCCGCCTCTCCCATGCCGAGTTGGAACTGTAGACATCGTCTCAGCCCGTACATGACTGTCCAAGAAGTCGATCCATCAACGATTAGCGTGGGGATTCCAGCGACCGTCTCCGCGTATCGGTTGACGAGCCTCTGAGCGTCCTCGACTCGGGGATCTGCCATGCTACTCCTTGGATGCTTCTGTGTCCGACTGCAAGAGGCAACGACATGTCATTGGCGTTGGTTCTCCGTCCCTTGGATGCTAGCGGTAAGGGGACGCCACCGCCGCTCACAGAGACAAACGGGTCAAGATCGGCTACGCATACGTGCGCTCGATGGTCGATGATGACGGTCGGCGAATTGGCCGAGCGAGTGGGTGACTTGGGTGGAGATCTGGCTCGACCATGTCGAGAGGTCCCCGCCACTCACCTGGTCGGCTCGGCGACCGGCGGCTCATTTCGGGCGGTTCGGGAGATCGATGTCGAGATGTGTGGGCGGTCTCGCGACTCGGCTGAGCGACTGCTGCGGGCGCTCAAGCGGCAGGATCGGCGCTCCGCGCCCCCGACCTTGCACATCACACTTGCTCGCCTAGACGAGGCAGCACGCGGCGAAGCCGCTCGAACCGGTCCGGCCAGCCTCGCTTGAGCCATGCGGCACGACCTTGTCGGGTCCGCACACAGTGCCTGCAGCCTGGCTTGGGCGGGGTCGCTGGGGATCTGTTGGCGAGCCAGGTAGGACCATTGCGGCAGGGGGCTGACGCCCGAGCGTCTGATCACGTCGGCTTGGGCGTAGGCGTTTCACGCGGTCGCGAGCCTCCTCGAATCGGACGACCCACAGTTCCGTCGACGTGGCCTTGGTGTGGCAATCGTGCAGGCCCGGTGATGTGCACCGTGCCGATGCTCGGGCCGCCTGGTTGGTCGAGCCCGGTGGTCCCAGGAGCCGTCGTCGACGAGCAACTGCGGGGCGATGAATGCGGGCAGGGATTAGTTGCAGTGGGATTTGCAGCTACCACGCGCCAGCAAGGCCGGCCAGGAACCTGTAACCACCGCCACCGGGCCCTCACCGACACACATCATCGCGTGAGGGAGTCAGCTCGCTTCGAACATCTCGCCAGTCGCGCCATCAATCGATACCGCAGCGACCGATCAGGCGCGCACGTCCAGATCAACACTCGTGCGCTCAGTGAAACACTGGGGCCTCCCACAACTGTCGGATAGGCCGAGCAGGCGCCTCCTACTCGGTAACCCACGGATCTCTGTGAGCGAGGCCCGGCCCGCACCCCCTCATCCGGAGAGGTCACGCATACTGTCTAGCCCACTGATCTCGGTGATCGCGGTATCGCTTCGAGCGGATGGGTCCCGCGGGGGGGCGTCGTTAGTTGGTTGCGGCTCGGCAGCCTCGCGGTCCTTGGCAAGGTCACGGCGCATACCCTCGACCTCCACCCGCACCCTCGCCGCCTCGGCGGCAGCTTTCGTCACGCTAACGATCGCTGTGGTGATGGCGCCTATGAGCGCCGAAAAGGCGCCGACAAGAAGCACGAGCTGTTCAACTGTGAGACTAGGCAAGAGAGGAACCTTTCGAAGAGTTGAGGCGGAGTTTCCGATAGAACATGGCTGCCCAATACGGCAACTATGAGCCAGAGTTTGGGCCATGCAGGGCTCCACGGGTGCTCAAGTCTCATAGCTGGCACCGCCATCGCGCTCACGCGACCCACATCACAAGGCCTTGACTCCTACGGCCAACGCAGCCCAGGTCACGAGGGGGCCAGCCAACGCTTCTTGTCGTCGTGGGTGGAGCGGCACTTCTCGCAGCACGGCGTGTCGTAATGGGCATTAGGCATGCCACCTGAGCTACTCTTCTGCCACTTTGCGGGGTTCGTGCGTGTTATGGTCATTACCGTAGCCCGTATGGTCATTGTGGTTCTGGCTCGGCGCGTAGCCGAGAATGTGGCGCAGGTAATTGGAGACGCCAGCCTTCCTGCCCAACAGGTTGCACTAAAGGCCCATATTTCAAAGGCGGCACTGAGGCGGCGTCTTCGCGGCGAAGTGGCCTTTAGTGTTCGCGAACTCGAAGCAATTTCCGAAATCCTTGATATCTCGATCCGTGACCTCATGCGCGGTAGACAAGCGCGCGCTAAGGGTGCAGCCCCACCTAGCGCGACGATCTCGAATCAGAGGTGACCCTACCGGGCGAGCCATGATCGCCTGCCAAAGCTTCGACACGCAACGCGTCAAACTGCGGGCCGCTTGACAGAGCAACGCCATCACCCGTCTCGTGTGCCGCCCCGGCCGACCAGAGGTCTGATGGCTCGCTTCACAACCAGGAGGTCATCAGGCCTCACCTTGGGTGGTAGTGGGGTGTTCCCGTGTTGATAGCTCCCCTCTAGTCTTTCTGTTTAATCCGGTCACTGGAATCTGTGTGTTCTGGCCTATGGATTCTCCGCTCTGACAAGGAGGAGCGCTCAGCGTCGACTCCGCCGGTAGGACCGGTTCCCCGCGCCTCGACGCGGCTCTCTGGCCGGGCTGCCGGCCACCACTGGGCAACTGCTTACTCCCTTCTCGTCCCTTGGGGATCTTGTCGCGTGCACGGCCGCCTTGGTGTTAACGAACCCCGCCAGGGCCATGTCCACGATGCTGCAGCAGCGGCCACGAGCAGCGTGACCCGGGTTGCGTCGGTGGGAAAGGCGCTGGCGTCCGCCAGGTCAGGCTGAGCAAGAACTCGTACAGGCCAGTCTGGTTCATGGGGGGTGGCTCCTCTCGGGGGGGTGTGTTTTCGGCCAGAGAGGTCGGCAGGTCGGCGCGCTCTCGAACTGTCTGCCAGATGCGCCAGACCACGGGGTCGGTCTCGAACTCCTCGGGGTTTTGTACCTGCTGAGCCATGCCTCGGGGTCGGTCTCGGTCACCACCTCGACGGGCACGCGCAGGGTGGGCGACTCCCCCATCGCCGGTTCCACGGCCAGCCCTTCAAGGGTGAGCGCGTACGCCTGGGCCGCGTCGTTGAACGCCGCGGCATAGCGCTCGTCGGCTCGTGATAGCGGGACCACAGTGCCGTGTATGCCTGGTCGCATTTCTCGTCCTGAGGGAAGCTGTCGCCCAGCTCGTACAGGGGCAGGAGGGCGCCGGTGTCCTCCACGCGCTGGGCGACATTGAGCGGGACCCGGATCGGCTCGGTGCGGTACCTCAGCAGCTGCGACATGGGTGGGTCATAGCCCAGCGTGCCGGGCCTGGGCCCGGTCATTCCGGGAGTCGTGGGCCGGCCCAGCGTCCATCATTTGGAGGGTCTGACACACGGCCGCCTTAGGAGGCAGCGCAGCCCACGTTCATCAACACTCGCTCACGACAACTGACCCTGTTGTATGGGTCGATCATGTAGCCGTGGACGGCGACACAGCGGGATGCCGTTCCGGTAACGCTCACGGGGCCGGCATAGCTACTCTCGTCCGAGGCGGCCCAACCGCTCCCGTAGGGATCGACCGTTCTGCAATTGTAGTAGCTCCCACACTTCCAGATCCGGACTCCGGGCTCGAGCTTCTTTCCGTAGGCGTCGTTCAGGTGACGCATACATACCGTGTTGGTGCTGCCGTTGGCCAGCGAGTAGTAGACGACCAGTTCAGCGACTGCCTCCCCGTTGCTGCCGTAGATCGTCTTGTACCCGCCGCGGGCGATGGGTGCCCGAGCAGTTCGCGGCATCGGCAGCCGGCGCGGAGTTGACCGTGACGCCAACGCTGGCCAGCAGCAGGAGCACAGCCAGTAACACGGGACGGATGACCTTCTTGGTGGGGTCTCCTTCTTGAGGTGGCCGACGCCAGTCGGGACGGCCAGGACCGCGGCCGCCAGCCGAACCCAACCACAGCAGCCAGAGGCGCGTCACCAGTGATGCCACCCCCTTTTGGACGAGACCGCTGGGCCAGATACTCGGCTAGTGCGTGGTGTTCGGCGGCTGCTTCTTTCATGACGTCGGTGGCCACGGCCGCCACCTCGGCCATGGCGCGTCGCGCGTCCTGATCTGCGACGACGGCAGCGCGGCGCTCCCGCTCGATCAACTCGCCGACCCTCGGGTCGGCCGACACCGCGGCTGACAATCGCCGTCGAGTGTTACTTTTCTCCCACGTGTGGCGAGCCTGACCGGCGCGCACCGCGTGCCGCGGCGCCGCCGCGGCCCCGCACACGAAGGAGGCCACCCCATGTCCGACCTGCGTTCCACCGAACAGATCGACGAGCGCCGCGACGAACTCAAACGCGTCATGGGCCCCGGCCTGTTGCTGCTGTTCATCGTCGGCGACATTCTCGGAACCGGCATCTACGCCCTCACCGGCACCGTCGCCAAGGAAGTGGGCGGGGCGGTGTGGCTGCCCTTCCTGCTTGCCTTCGTGGTCGCCGTGATGACCGCCTTCGCCTATCTCGAACTGGTGACCAAATACCCGCATGCGGGCGGCGCGGCGGTGTACACGAACCGGGCTTTCAAGAATGGCTTCTTCACCTTCATGGTGGCGTTCACCGTCACCGCATCCGGCATCACATCGTCGGCCACGGCGTCCCGGGCGTTCGCCGAGAACTTCATGAAGGGGTTCGGACTAGGCGACCAGGCGGGGCTGATCACCGTGATCGCGCTGTGTTTCATCGCGCTGGTCATGGCGGTCAACCTGTGGGGCGTGGGCGAATCGGTCAAGGCCAACATCGTGTTGACCATCATCGAGTTGTCCGGCCTGCTCATCGTCATCTTCGTCGGGTTCTTGGCGATGACGAACGGCAAGGCGGACTTCAGCCGCACCATGGTATTCGAGACCCCGAACGACAAGGGCGTGTTCCTGGCCGTGTCGGCCGCCACGTCCGTGGCGTTCTTCGCGATGGTCGGCTTCGAGGACTCCGTCAACATGGCCGAGGAGACGAAGAACCCCTCCAGGATCTTCCCGAAGATGATGCTGACCGGCCTGGGCATCACCGGCGTCATCTACGTGCTGGTGTCGCTCACTGCCGTGGCGATCGTCCCGGTCGGCGAACTCACGCAGACGGGCGCGACGCCGCTGCTGACGGTCGTCCAGATGGGGGCGCCCGGCCTGCCGTTCGGGGTGATCTTCCCGTTCATCTCGATGTTCGCGGTGGCCAACACCGCGCTGATCAACATGCTGATGGCGTCCCGGCTCCTGTACGGCATGGCCAAGCAGGGCATCTTGCCGCCCCTCTTCGGGGCGATCCTGAAGGGCCGTCGGACGCCGTGGTTCTCGATCGTGTTCACCTCGGGGCTGGCCGCGGTGCTGATCACCTTCGTCGGGCAGGTCTCGCAGTTGGGCGGGACGACCGCCCTGCTGTTGCTGGGCGTGTTCACCATCACGAACGTTGCGGTGCTGGTGCTGCGCAAGGACAAGGTGGACCACGACCACTTCACCGCCCCCACCTGGATCCCCGTGGTGGCGGGCCTGTGCACCTTCTATCTGGTGGGTCCGTGGACCGGTCGGCCCTTGGAGCAGTTCCAGATCGCACTGGTCCTGCTGGCGATCGGGGCGGTGCTGGGCGTCATCACGTTCGTCATCAACAAGACGATCCGTCACAAGCCGGTGGAGATCACCCACGTGGAGTACCTGGGCGGCGACGGCCCCCGCAACTGACCCGCACCCTCAGTCCTCGGTGAACGCAACCTCAGTCCTCGGCGACTCCATCCTCAGTCCTCGGCGGCGCACCCTCAGTCCTCGGTGAACGCAACCTCAGTCCTCGGCGAGGACTGAGGGTTGGGACGCCGAGGACTTGGGGTTGACGCGCCGAGGACTGAGGGTTGGGGCCGCGAGGGCCTCGGACCGCCTAGACCGGACGACCGTACTCGGCCAGGACCGCGTCGACGTCGGCGACGGTGAGCGGCCCGCCGGGGAACTGGGCGAACCTGCGCAGCGGCTGTCCTGCGACCACCGCGTACATCTCCTCGCCCAACTCGAATCGCTCCCCCGTGCGCGCCAGGACGCGGGCCTGCAGCGCGTCCATCGCGTCGGTATCGGCAAACCACTCGGCGATCGTCGATTCGTCGTACAGCGGGGTCGGCAGGGACGGCACGTCCAGCCGCAACCCACCGGCCACGGGCAGGTCGCGGCTGTGCGATCCGGCCTCGATCGCATAATCGCCGCTCTCGACCACGAACCGCTCGTGCGGAGTGGACCAGAACGCGAACGCATCGATCCCCAGCGCCACCGTCACGGTGCGCGACTCCCCCGGCTCCAGCCACACCTTGGTGAAGCCACGCAGCTCCCGCACCGGACGCGGCACGGACGCCGCCGCGTTCCGGACGTACACCTGGACGACCTCCGCGCCCGCCCGCTGACCCGTGTTGGTGAGGGTCACCGACGCGGCCACCCGCAGGTCCCTGGTCACGACCGAGCCGGTCTCGACCAGCTTGAGGGCGTCGTAGCGGAAGGTTGTGTAGCCCAGTCCGAACCCGAACGGGTAGGCGACCTCACGCTCCATCGCGTCGAAGCCGCGATAGCCCATGAAGACCCCCTCCCCGTACTGCACCTGCCCCGTCTCGCCGGGGAACATGAGGGTGCTGGGATAGTCCTCCAGCCGGACGCCGAGGGTCTCGGTGAGTCGCCCCGAGGGCTCGGCCTCGCCGGTCAGGACCTGCGCGAGGGCGAGCGCGCCCGCCTCGCCGCCCAACCAGGCCTCGATGAGCGCGCTCGTCTCCTCGGTCCAGCCAGCGACCTCCACGGCGGCTCCGTTGGAGAGCACCACCACCACCGGCTTACCCGTCTCGGAGAGGCTCGCCAGCAGCGCCCGCTGGTTGTCGGGGATCCGCATGTGCGTGCGGTCGGAGCCTTCGGTCTCCTCCGCGTCGGGCAGCCCCAGGCAGGCCACCACCACGTCTGCCAGCTCGGCCGCCGTGACCGCCTCGTCGATCAGGTCGTCGTCGAGATCGCCGGACAGCAGGAAGCCGGGCGCGAACGTGACCTCGCGCCGGGACGCGAGCGTGTCGAGGAGCCGATCGAGCTCGACCGGGTTCACCTTGGAGCTGCCGCTGCCCTGGTAGCGCGGCGTCCGCGCGAACTCGCCTACGAGCGCCACCCGCGCTCCGGGAGCCAGCGGCAGGACGCCGTCGTTGCGCAGCAGCACCATGGATTCCAGTGCCGCCTCGCGGGCCAGGTCGTGGTGTCCGATGACGCCGGTGGGCCGGACCGCGGTGACGGCCTTGTGGGTGAGGGAGAGCAGCCGTTCAGCCGCCAGCTCGAGGACCTCGCGGCTGAGCTCGCCCGACTCGACGGCGGCCGCGACGACGGCCTCGCGCCCATCGGCCTGGGGCATCTCCAGGTCGAGACCGGCGATCAGGGCGGCGATGCGGTCATAGACCGCCCCCCAGTCGGAGACCACGACGCCGCGGTAGTCCCAGTCTCCGCGCAGGACGTCGGTGAGTAACCACGGGTTCTGCGACACCAGGGTGCCGTTGAGCCGGTTGTAGGAGCACATCACCATCCACGGCTGAGAGGCCCCCACGGCCCGCTGGAACCCGGCCAGGTAGATCTCGCGCAGCGCGCGCTCGGCGACGACGGCGTCGACGCGCATCCGGTCGGTCTCTTGATTGTTGGCCGCGAAGTGCTTCAGGCAGCCGCCGACGCCGACGCTCTGCATCCCGTAGACGAGGGCAGCGGCCAGCGTCCCCGAGACGAACGGGTCCTCACTGAGGTACTCGAAGTTGCGCCCGCACAGCGGGGAGCGCTTGATGTTGAGGCCCGGCCCGAGGACGACGTCGACGCCGAGCGCGGTCGCTTCGCGGCCCAGCGCCTCCCCGACCCGCTTGAGCAGCGCCGGGTTCCAGGAGGATCCGAGCCCGACGGCAGTCGGGAAGCAGGTGGACGGCTCGGAGTAGTCGAGGTCCTCGCCGACGCGGAGCCCGTGCGGGCCGTCTGCGAGGCGGACCGGCGGAACCCCCAACCGCGGGATGCCCGTGGTGTGCCAGGATCCGCTCCCGCAGACCAGTGCCGCGAGTTCCTCGGTCGTGGCCTCAGCCAGGACGTGGTCGACGTCGAACGTCATCGTTCCTCCTTCGTGGGTGAGTGCCATCCTCCCACGCAGGTGCCGCCGGATCAGCCCAGTTGCGTGCCAACCAGCGTGCCGATACCGAACGTGACGGCCATCGCGAGGAAGCCGCCCAGGATGTTGCGGGCGATCGCCGGGATCACGGCGGCTCCGCCCACCTTGGCCGACACGAAACCGGTGATGAACAGCGCCACGAGGACGGCGGCCACCGTCGCGCCGACGCGGACGTCGGCGGGTGCCAGGAGCATCGCGAGCAGCGGGATGAGGGCGCCGACCGAGAAGGAGACCAGGGACGAGATCGCGGCGGCCCACGGGGACACCAGATCGTGTTGATCGATGCCCAGCTCGAAGTCGGCATGGGCGCCCAGGGCGTCGTGGTCCATGAGCTGCTGGGCGGCGGTGCGCGCCACATCGGCGCTCATGCCCTTGCTCTGCAGCAGGTCGGCAAGCTCGTCGAGTTCTTCCTCGGGCATGGTGGCGAGCTCGTGGCGTTCCTTGGCGAGCTGCGCCCGTTCGGAGTCGCGCTGGGCGGACACGGACACGTACTCCCCGGCGGCCATGGACAGGGCGCCTGCGACCAGCCCGGCGATGCCCGCCGTGGCGAGGGCGAGCACGTTCGTGGTGGCGCCGGCCACGCCCATCACCAGCCCAGCGGTCGAGATCACGCCATCGTTGGCTCCGAGCACGGCCGCGCGCAGCTTGTTCAGCAGCGCGGCTTGGGAGTCGCCGGTGTCCTCGGGGTGCGGGCGCACGCTGGCGGGGGCCTGCTCGTCGCGGGTCGTCGGGGTGCTCATGGACTCGATGATGCGTCGATTTCGACGCGTGCGCAACGAAGGAAAGGCTTCCCTACTAGGGGTTTCTCCGAATCTGTGGCGCCAGTGGCGTCCCATCTCGGCTACTTCTGTGCGGCAGGAACGGAGGCCTCAAGCAGGGTCCGGAGCACCTGAGTGCGCTCGGCGGGGCTGAGGCCGCCCAGCGCCTCGTCGACCGTGTCGGTGTAGAGGTCGAGGCGGCTGCGTGCCGGTTCGTAGAGCCAGGCGCGCCCCTCGAGGCGGCGCAGCACGATGCCCTTCTTGGCCAGTCGGTCCAAGACGGTCATGACGGTGGTGTAGGCGATCTCCCGGCGCTGGGCAAGCTCGTCGTGCACGTCCCGGACGGGCGTCGGGGCTGTGCGCGCCCACAGCACGTCCATCACCGCGTGTTCGAGGTCACCAAGGATGGGCATAGCCCCATGATAATCACAGACGCCGGTTGCTACGACGCTTAGTAGTAGATTGGCGCGGCGCGGAGCCCCGTTGGGGAGACTTGGCCCCCTACGACGGCGGGTAGTACTGTCCCGCACATGAGTCCAGAAACGATCGCCAGATGGCAGTTTGGCATCACGACGGTCTACCACTACTTCTTTGTACCCGTGACGATCGCAATGTCGCTCCTCGTCGCGGTGATGCAGACCTTCTGGGTCCGCACCGGCAAAGACAAGTACCTACGGTTGACCAAGTTCTTCGGCAAGCTCTTCCTCATCAACTTCGCCATGGGCGTCGTCACCGGCATCGTGCAGGAGTTCCAGTTCGGGATGAACTGGTCCGAGTACAGCCGTTTCGTCGGTGACATCTTCGGCGCCCCCCTGGCCCTGGAAGCGCTGCTCGCGTTCTTCCTCGAGTCCACGTTCCTCGGTCTGTGGATCTTCGGGTGGGACCGGCTGCCCAAGAAGGTGCACCTCGCCTCGATCTGGCTGGCCGCCATCGGCACGATGCTGTCGGCCATCTTCATTCTCGCCGCCAACAGCTTCATGCAGAACCCCGTCGGCGCCACCTACAACCCCCTCACCGACCGGGCTGAGATGACCGATTTCCTCGCCCTGCTCACCAACCCGGTCTTCCTCGCCACGTTCCCCCACACTCTCGCCGCGGCCTACATGACGGCCAGCGGCTTCATTCTCGCCATCTCGGGTTGGCACCTCGCCAAGCTGAACAAGCCCCACCGCACCCCCCAGCAGGACGCCGACGTCGACGCCTTCCGCTGGTCGGCCAAGATGGCCGCCTGGGTCCTCCTGATCTCGGGAGCGGCCGTCATCATCACCGGTGACGTTCAGGGCAAGGTCATGTACCAAGTGCAGCCCATGAAGATGGCAGCCGCCGAGGCGCTGTACGAGACCGCTGGCGGCAACGGGGAAATGGCCCCGTTCTCGCTCTTCACGATCGGTAGCCTCGACGGTTCCCGCCCGCTGTTCGAGCTTCAGGTCCCGGGCGTGCTCGGCTTCCTGGCCAAGGGTGATCCGTTCGCCGAGGTGCAGGGCATCAACAACCTCCAGGAGGCCTACCGCAACGGCGCCCTGGTCAACCCGGACAACGCACTGCAGCAGGCCTACTCGGAGAAGCTCGCCACCCTCGGGATCGAGGACTTCGCTCCGAACATCCCGGTCAGCTACTGGACGTTCCGCATCATGATGACGCTCGGCTTCATCGCGATCGCCATCGGCGCCTGGACGCTGTTCGCGCTCCGCAGGCAGCGGCTGCCGAAGGATTCCCCCTGGTGGTCGTTCCTGATGCTGACCGTCGTGCTCGCGCCGCTGTTCGGCAACTCCGCGGGCTGGATCTTCACCGAGATGGGCCGCCAGCCGTGGATCGTCGCGGGTGTCCTGCCCACCGCCTCGGCGGTGTCGCCGGGAGTGAGCGCCGGCGAAGTCCTCGCCACGATGATCCTCTACACCGTCATCTACGGAGCACTGGCCGTGGTCGAGGTCGGGCTGATGATTCACTACACCAAGGCGGGCCTGCCCGCCGAGGTCGCCCCCGTCGAGATCAAGGGTGAGGACGACGTCCTCTCCTTCGCCTACTGAGAAGGAGTGAGACGTACATGCTGACGCTTCTCGCCGCCGAGCCCACGACGCTCCAGGTGGTCTGGTACTGCCTGATCGCCGTCTTGTGGATCGGCTATCTCGTCCTCGAAGGCTACGACTACGGCGTGGCCATGCTGATCCCGTTCCTGGGCAAGAACGAAAAGGAACGCCGGGTCATCGTCAACACCATCGGCCCGCTGTGGGACGGCAATGAGGTGTGGCTGCTGACCGCCGGCGGCGCCATGTTCGCGGCCTTCCCCGGCTGGTATGCCACGTTGTTCTCCGGGCTGTACCTGCCGCTGTTCCTGATCCTGGTGGGCCTCATCATCCGGGGCGTGTCGTTCGAGTACCGCGCCAAGCACCCGGACGCCCGCTGGCGCAACGCCTTCGACTGGATGGCCGCCACCGGCTCGTTCATCGTGTCGTTGGTGTTCGGCGTCGGGTTCGCCAACTTCATCATCGGGATGCCGGTGGCGCTGGCCGAG
>RRZT011108728.1_pt1 | contig 45949 bp, 40 predicted proteins | sample 2165551 | NCBI WGS metagenome assembly RRZT01 (sample SAMN10456910, study PRJNA506462) | wastewater metagenome | biome: wastewater; feature: sludge; material: wastewater sludge; isolation source: wastewater sludge with Escherichia coli K12::gfp cells carrying plasmid... | place: USA: Moscow, Idaho... | reverse complement strand
TAAATCGAAGTTATTCCAGAGCAAGAGATTTAATTAGAAGAATGCAAAAGCAAAATTCTATATTATTTGAGCATTGGAAAAACGCTAAAGGAATTTAATTAATGACTGAACAATAGGAGCCGTATGAATCGAGAGATTCACTACGGTTCTGAGAGAAACTAGGGGTGAAATTCCCCTGGTTTACTCACCCAATTAGGTCTATAGAACCAGGAATAATTGCGGCAGAATCTTATTTTTAATTTACACACATCATTTCCTTAATTGATCTGAGTGCACATTTTTTATCATCCACAAAAGTAAATTCTAAGCAATAAGTACATTCTATTTTATTTTTGTAGCCTAAAGTAACGTTAATGCCAATGAACTTTTCATTTCCATTTTGTTCAGTTGCGTAAATGACAGAATCAGTTTTTGTTAATTTTCCTATTAGTCCAAAATCATTAGCTGGATGGTTTTCCAGTTTCTGTATTTTTTCTGCAAGAAATACAGCATATTTAATTGCATTTTTCTTGCATAACTCTTCTATTTTTTTAGGGACTTTAAAATCATTTTGACCTTGTTCAGTGCATGCAAATACTTGGTATTTTGGAAATAAACATAAAGACAAAAATAAAAATTTGTAAAATAATCTTCTCAATTGTATCTCCACATCAAGTTTTATGGATAAAAGTACGATCAAGCCTAATGTAAATGGTTCTATTGTAAAAAACTAGAGGGGAGAGTAGTGTTCTTTTTTTGGTATGTAGCAACGGAGCCAATACCTGTTACGGCGCAAATTCATCTATATTTGAAAGCATAATATTTAATGACAGATAATGGTTCTGTTGCAATGATATTAAAGTAACGAATTAGCTGGTTGTCATTTTCCATAGTGGATGTCATTTGGGCTGTAACCAAATCAACAGGTTATCCAAAGAGGTTGTTAAAAGTTTTTTCCATAGATCCTGTCCCAAAAATGCTAAAATTTTCATACTCTCTGTCATAAAATTATATCCATTTAAATATAGAATATTACATTTTGGATTTTTACTAAATTATTAAATACAAAAAACACTGATATTATTATAGTTTTTAACAATGACATCTTCTTTGGAAATTTGGACATCCACTATGGAAAATGACAAGGGATTTATCAAAAGATTTAATGAAGAAAATACACGATAAATTTAAAATTCCTTACGAATGCATGTTTTAAGATTTTAAAAATACTTAAGTTATTTATCTTATTTCCGAAATTCATCTCAATATTTGATTTTAAATATTTCACAATATTGAGGAATTTTATGTTTAAATATATTGTAGACTTTTTATCTTTTAGGTTTATATATAAAAAATGGGGATTGTCTTCTATTACGGTATTTATTAGATCACTTGCTATTGCTTCCTCGATTTTTATATTACAACTTACTATTATTTACATTTTGCCTGATAAAATCATTTCAAGTAATAAGGAAAACACATTAGGTTCATTAGTTTCTTCTGCTGTTACATTTTGGGCTGTTTATGGATACTTAAGAAAAGAATTTGTATCAAAATTTTTAATGATGAGAGATTATCATTAAAAGATAACTGATTATGATCTTAGTGTAAATAAAAATATTATTAAAAATGAAAGAGCTAATGTAATATATAAAATGAATTTTGTGGAAGACTGTCTAATGACAAATCTTGAAAATCATCAAATGTTTAGATACTATTTCATGTATTGTATTTATTTTATAATTAAAGAAAATATAATTGCTAAAGAAAATATTTCAATAATAAGAAATAAAAACTCATTCAAACCATATGAATTAGCAGAAATTTATATTGCTAATATTAAAATAAGTAATAATTTTGAAAGCGAATAACAATGTTTTAATGAATTACTTGAAAAAGAAAAGCAAAAGGAAGTTCCAAACAATCCAACCTCTTAAATATTTGTTGTTATTTTTTCTATTTAATATTAGCTATAATTTGATTTTTTTTTCAAGTTAAATTGGACTAATTATGCTAAATATTGAAGATTTAAATAGATATGACTTTTCCGATGTGCTTCGTCAAATGAAAAAATACGTTGATATTACCATAAACGACACTATGGAAAGCCAAATATATGAAGCTCTTGATACTATAAAAGTTGAAGAAATCATCATTTTTCTTAAGCAATATAATATAGATGACTTTAAATATCATAGTAAAGATTTTATTAATATTTTATCTATACTTTATAAGGGGCTACATCAAGGGGCTACATCAATATATTGCAAAAGAGTCTTATTTTGTGAAGAATAAAACTAAAATAAACAATGCGGTTTTGAATTAGCCTATTGTCATCTCCAAAAATCGTCTTTAGAGTTTCTTATTTTATAAAATTTAAACATATGAGTCGATATCCCAAATTATATTAAAGATGTTATTATAAAGTAACAATCGAGTCATTAATACGAAATTACATTGTTGTTACTTCAATAAGACCAATCTTATTTGAGATATTTTTTGCCTGAGAAAATTTGAGTCCAGCATTATCAAATAGTTTTCCAAATTCTTTAAATGATCTTACCTTTCCGCAGGTTGCAATCATCATATTGATATCCATTGTCCTTGCTGTCAATGGTTCTCTTTCATGTTCTAAAGTCCATTCAATAAGGTATATTTTCCCATTATCATTTAATGCATTACGGCAATTTGTCAAAATTTGAACAGCTCTCTCATCATCCCAATTATGGATAATTTTTGATAATATAATTACATCCACTTTAAATGAGAATGGTTTGAAAAAATCTCCAGCAATAAGTTCGACTCTGTTTTTATGTTGAAATGTTTCCATTTCTTCTATTGCCTTATCTATCACGCTTTTTTGATCAAATAATATTCCATTTAAATGAGAATTATTTGTAATAAATGCTCTTAGATTGGCACCTGATCCGCCGCCAATGTCAGCAATTTTATTAGCAGAATTTAAATCAATTTCATGCAAAACATCTTCACTGCAATACTCAGAAACTCCACGCATTGCAAGATTAAAGTTTTCAGCCATTTTAAGATTACTTTCAAGGTAACTATATACATTTTCTTTGTAAGCGCATTCAAAGCCACTTTTTTCGGATTTTAATATCTCATGAAGATGATTTGTTACTTCTTGAAATTCTTCTCCCCATAGCAAAGCTAAATGAGCAAAACTCCCTTTCGTATTAGGAAGAAGTTTTTTTCCACTTGAAGTAAGCTCATATTGGTTTTCATTCTTTTCTTTTACGAGATTTAAATGCTCAAAGTTTTTAAGCAGTCTATGTAGTCTTTCTGTATTGAAGCCTAAATTTTTTGCCAAAATATTTAAATCTTCTACTCCACTTTCAATTTGTAAAAATAATCCATCCTTGACTCCAATGTAAATACATCTTGTATGAATATTTGTTGACAAAAGACTAAATAACTTTAAATCATCTGTTGTGCTATAAACATCGAAATAATTTTGAGATGAAATACTCATAAAATGCCCCTATAATTATGTGTGATTAACTGCAACTGGATTATACGTATGATAATTTAGAAGTAAAGAATATTTTGAGTAATTTGATTAGTGTGTTTAAAATTTGTTTTATTTTTTTTGGGTTATTTTTAAAATACGTTCATCAGAATATACCATACGGGTAGTATACGGAATAAAAATATTTTATTATTTATTGACTTTTTCTATAAATATAATAAATGTATTTTCGCTACGTGATAAATTTAAATCGGAGTTAAAAATGAATAAGTCCATTAGGTACCTTGTATTATCAATTTCTTCTATAATAATTGCAAATTCCTCTGCTCAAGAAGCGCAATTAAGCGAAAATGAAAAAATTCAAAATGAATGTAAAAGAAAAACGGATTCGAATATAGAAAGATTAAAGTCTTTTGGATACACATCCTATAATTATTCAGAATTACTAAGTAAATGCGTTAAACATCTTACTATCATTTCAGAGTTTAAAATATCGAATACGGCCTCTGATTTAAAAGAACTTTTCGATCAAACAAAAAGCAAATTAAATACAAGAATATCAGAATTAAACACACTTATCTTAGATTCAAATGATGAAAATACAACTCAAGAATATTGGAGGCAAATCTCTTGTTTTACAGATCAATTAAATATAATTCAATCAATTAGTGACGAAGATTTAATGGTAGAAAAAAAGAATTTAAATATATTTGAATATAAAGAGGGTAATGTATTTAAAAATGGTTTAATTTATGCTAATAATTCATTAAAAAATAATTGTGCAAAGTAACACTCGGTAGGATAATTTATTATTGTTAGCCGCAGATTAAGCGGCTCTTTGGGTTCTGTCGCAAAATATTCCAGATGAGTTAGGAGGAGAGTTCTACTTTTACCTAAAAGGGAACCAAGAATGGATTTTAAATGGAAACACTTTAAATCAGATATCATTTTAACAGCAATTCGTTGGTATGTGGCTTATTCCATTAAGTTACAGACAGGTGGAAGAAATGTTGAAAGAACGCGGTTTACAAGTAGATCACTCTTTTCTTCAGAGATGGGTTGTAGAATATTCCCCTCAATTAGCAAAGAAGTTTGCAAGTCATAAGAAGGCTGTAGGCAAATCTTGGAGAATGGATGAAACTTACATCAAAGGTAAAAGAGGTATGGCACTATCTGTATAGGGCGGTTGATAAGGTCGGACAAACGATCGGCTTTCACCTTTCAAAACATAGAGAGGCATCGTCTGCTAAACGTTTTTTCTAAAAGGCAATTCGCACCTCTGGCAAACCAGAAAAAGTAAACATAGACAAAAGTGGCTCAAATATATCTGCATTAAATAACATAAATCGTGACTATAAACCAAATTTTCAGATCAAAATAAGACAAAATAAATATCTAAATATCATGATAGAACAAAACCATAGATTTATAAAAATGATGTGTAAGTCCATGTTGTGGTTTTATTTATTCAGATCTGCAAGAGCTACTTTGTGTGGAATAGAACTTCATCACATGCTTAGAAAAAGTCAGCATAAAACACTTCACAATAAACCTATTTGGGAGCAATTTTGCTCCCATGCTGGATAATTGCGTCTAGAAGACGACGATTGGCTTGATTTATCTGAATAAGTTTTAATTAATTTATTTCTGCGACAGAACCTATAAATTTACATGTCACCAAATAAAAAATAAATTTCTAATTATTATCTTCTTTTTTATCTGTCTTTTTTTCTTTATTTTCAGAGGCCAATTTTTTTTCCGCTTTTCTTCTAGATACTTCTTGATCTATATAACTGGGAGAGGTCGCAAAAAAGGGTTCTGGAGCTGCTTTATAACCACAGCTCATGAAAAATAGAGATAAAAATAATACGATAAAGATTTTTTTAAAATGAATCATTTTTTCTTTTTACTCGATAAAAATTTATGAATTCTTATTTTGTGGTCATCTTTTAGAAAATATTTATTAAAAACTTGGGTGTCATATTCTTCTAAATTTTTTAAATTTTCAATATTTTTTCTATTCATTAACTCTTCAATTAGATTTTTTGGGCACTCTGAAATATGATGAACCCATTCATCTAATGCAGTTTGACAAGACTTTTTATTATTAAATTCTTTATCTACTAAACCTAAATTTAATAATTGTGAATTATCGAATTTTATTTTACCTAAAATAATAGATGAAACCTTGCGTGGGCTTAGCTGAGGGCAAAGTTCGGTTAAACGTAACATTCCGCCCCAGCCAGCAGGGATTCCAAATTTTGTTTGAGTAAAATGAAAATCATAAGATTTTCCAATGCCCCATCGATAATCTGTAGCGAGGGCAAATTCGACTCCTCCGCCAAAAGAAGGGCCAGAAAGTAACGTAACTGAAGGAGCATTTGTGGAATGAAGAAGTTTACAAAATGCTTTGATAGATGCGGAATAATATTTACAAGCTTCGGGTGCATTTTTTTCTAATTCAGAAAGATTCCCTCCGCTTGAAAAAATACCTTCAACATCGGATTTAACGACAATTAAAAGACAGTTTTGCTCGTTTATAAATTTTTCAAAAAGGCTAGGATTCCCATTTTCTTCAATAGTAATACTTTGCATAATTGATGACATTCTTAAACTTATCGCATTTTTTGTTGTTGCGCTATTTAAAGTAACAAAGCAAATATTGTTTTTTGCTATGATAGAAAATTCTTCGCCATCAACAAGTTTTGTCATTAATTTATTCCTGATTTTAAATTTGCTAATTCAGCATCTACTGTATCTTTATTAGATAAATTTGAGTTTGAATTTGCTTTTGGTAATGATGCAAAAGGGTCGTTTTTAATTGCTACTTTATTGTCTGTTATCGCATTGTCAAATGCAGATAAATGTTTGGATCTTGATCCAGCCATTTGTAATTCTTTATCAAGATCTGTTTTTTCTGCACCTGTTAATTCGGTGGATAGTTTTGCAACAGCTTTTGATTTTTGCCTTGCATTTCGAATTGCTTCAAGATTTTTAGATGAAGAGTCCACAGATAATCCAGAGAGACGATCGTTTAATTCTTTTATTTTTTGAGAACTAATAATATCAGCAACGGTTTCTGCTTCTTCTTTATTTAAGGAGTCAATTTGAGTTTGTAATTCAAGTAATCTCACCTTGTAACGTTCAATCGCTTGTTGTTGTTCATCTATTTCAGCTTCAAGTTCTTTTACTCTTTGCTCATTTTTTTCGGATTTATCTGCAAGTTGTGCATAAGCTGACTTGTATCTTTCATCCGGATTTTTTTTGTAAAGCTCAATAGCTCCGGCCATTTTTTGTTGAAGCTCTTCGCTTTCTTTAGAAATTTTTTTAACTTCATCCGATTTCATTTCACGAATTCGAATAAGTTCTGCAACGGCTTCACGCATTTCTTGATAATCTTTACTCCAATCTTCTTTTGTTTTTCGAAATTGAGAACGAATGGCGTCAGCGTTTGATGTTACCATTTTATCTGTCATGCGTTGGGTTTTCCCTTCAGCAAGACCAAATACACTAGAGAAAAAACGTCCTAAACTATTAAAAAAACTCATAAATTACCTCCAAAATCCAAATCACATCAAACTCAATTTAATTACGAGAGATGCTCGTGCAAGAAATAATACCAGTAGATTTTACTTCTGTTAAGACGAGAATTTAATTTATGTCTTTTTTTATGACTCTTCTTGTGATGAATATCCAATATCAGAAGCACTTGTTTGATCTTCTTGTTGCTCTTCAATAGAATTTAAAGCAAGGACAGCTTTTTTTTGATCATCAATATTCATTTGTAATGATCTTAAGCTTGGTAATTCACTTAAACTTGAAAGTCCGAAAACTTCTAAAAACTTTTGAGAGGTTTTATATTCTAGTGGATTACCAACTTCTTTTCTTGTTCCTGAAGCATAAATGAGTTCTTTTTCTTTTAGCGTTTGAACAATAGATGAGCTGTCTACTTGTCGAAGTGCGTTTATTTGTGCACGGGTAATAGGTTGTCTATATGCGATAATTGCTAAAGTTTCTAAAGCATTTTTACTTAAAGAACGTGCTTTACCTGAATATTGTTTTTTAATTAAAGCAATATGTTCGATTCGTGTTCTGATTTGGTATTTATTTCCATTTTCAAAAATTTCAAAGGCTCTATCTTCATATTCAAATGCTAATGCTCTTATAGCCATTCGAATGTCAGAAAGAGATACTTCGCCAATCCAGTTTCGAATATCTCCCGCTTCTAAAGGTGTATCAGCAACAAATAAAATAGCTTCAACTTTAGATTTCAATAAATCAAATGCGGACTTATTTGAAATATTTGATTCTTCTGAATTAAGAAGAGAATTTGTTTTTGAATCTTCCATAATCACCTATAAAATTAATTTGATTCTCGCACTTTGTGGCGATCTTTTTTATTATGTTTTTTTTCAGGATGTTCAGATACAACTTGAGCATCTATTATATTTCTATCTGATATTCTTTTTTTTGCATCTGAAATTAAAGTTTGTGCAATATTCTTTCTAAAGTTTTTAAAAGATTCTATATTTGTTGGAGCATTGCTTACGACAACTGAGTTTACATATTTAACAATAGGTAATAAATTTTTGCCGCTATTATGCTCTACAAGTATACTTATAATTTCGTTACGAACTTCATTTGTTGCAACTTCTGCAGGTTGTCCTTCTAGAAGTTTATTTACTAATTTCGAGATGCTTTTTTCAATTTCAGAGCTTGTTTTATGGCCAACGTCATTTACTTTTCCAAGAAGAAATTGAATTTCTTCTTTAGAGAAAGATCTTGCTTGATCAACTGCTTTTTTAGCAAGACCAATCATTGCTTTTGGATTCAGATTTTCTTGATTTTTTTTCAAAGTATCAACAATTTTTTCAGAGTTGATATTTTTTAAATTGCTTATTAAGGAACTCAATTTGCTATCCATTGCTCTTTTCCTTTTGATTTTTCGAAATAGTCAATTTAGCACATACTCGCAAGCTAAATCGCCGCTATTCCTCTGAGAAACTAAAACCTCTAACGTTTCTCATACACCAAAAAACAAATACTTCAAATGAAGAGACTTCTTTGATTTTAGCTATTTAGCTTAAATAGCTTCCCTTTTACTCCGTTTTGAAAATCTTTTGATGACACTGCTTTTTTGCCAGGTAGTTGCAATTCCAGTATATCAAGTAGTTGTTCATCTCCACAGCATACACTTAATGTGTTTTGTGTAAATGATAATTCACCAATTTTTAGACCAAGATTATTTTGTGACACTTTTGTAGAAATTATTTTAATTTCTATTTTATCATTATTTAATAAAAAGATTGATTTTGTTCCTGGCCAACCTGAAAAAGCTCTAACCTTATTATGCAGTGCAGTAGCGGATTTAGAAAAATCTAAATAGCTTTCTTCAGGCTTTATTTTATCTGCCTTCGTTGCTTGTGCATGATCTTGCTCTATAGGGTTGCTCTTTCCCGCAAAATAATTTGGCAGGGCTTTTACTAGTAATTTAGCTCCTTTTTCAAATAAAATATCTAATAATTCAGGCGATTTTATTTGATCATTTAATGGATATTCTTCTTGAGCTAAAATAGGACCCGCATCCATAGCAGCGACAGAGAAAAGAATGGAGACACCTGTTTTTTGATCTCCATTTTCGATACAGCGCTGAACAGGTGCAGCTCCTCTATAAAGAGGCAAAAGACTAGGATGAATATTTAAGGTTCCAAAAATAGGAATGTCTAAAAACTCTTTTGGCAGATAATTTCCATAGGCCGCTGTAATGCATAGGTCGGGCTTTAGTTCTTTTAAGTCGGATAAAAATTCGGGGTTTTTTGCGGATTGGGGTGTAAAAACAGGAATCCCTCTTTCAAGTGCCAAAGTGTGCACTGGAGAAGGGGTTTCGCTTCCATTTCGGCTTGAACGTGCGGGAGGTTGGCTTACAACCAATATAACTTTTAAAAAGTGTTCGTATTGTAAAATGATTTTTAATGCCAGTGCGGCAACTTGAGGAGTTCCTAGAAATATAACTTTTTTTCGATTATCTGACTGTAAAAAACTCATAGCATACCTTTTCCATTTTTTTAGGGATAGCAGCTTTTCCCTCAACAAAATAACAAAGAAAGAACATATCTGAAATTAAAAAATTGAAAAGTAATTTAAGAAGTATTTGTTTTTAATAAAATTTAAAATGTTTTGCGATTTGTTCTTTCGGAATTTTAAACTCATCTTCAACCATGTCTCTCCAGAATGATCTATTAAAATAGTCCCTATGAGGAACAAAAAAATTTGGTTCTTTTGAGTAAGGATATGGCTTGCATTCAGAAAAGGGTTTATTTTCAAATTCAGCGCATAAAAGAATATCAATATCTAAAGATCTTGGCATCCAGCGCCGCTCTCTAGGGTGCCCGATAAGATCCTCAATTTCAGTTATAATACAATAGAGTTCATCCGGGTTATAGTGAGTTTCTGCTTCGCAGATAAAATTAACGTAATTTTCGTGGTCACTTGTATTGTATTCTGGGTGGGTAAGGGGTTTTGTTTCTTTTCGAGTCGATTGTTTTGTGATGAAAATGTGTTTATTTAGTAATATTAAAGACTTATCTAGGTTTTTTTGTCTATCTCCAACATTTGATCCAAATGCCAGAATGTATTTATACATATTTTTAGATGGTCGCATTTTTGGGGCTTTTATAAAAAAAAGGCGCATAAAATGCGCCTTTTCGTTATAATTACAGTTGGTTACTTAACGTAAACTGTAGCAGCTAATTTAGTACGGCCTTTTGTACGGCGACGTTTGATAACGTTGCGGCCATTTTTAGTTGCCATGCGTGCACGAAATCCATGCTTGCGTTTACGAACTTTATTACTAGGTTGAAATGTTCTTTTACTCATGTTTAAAATCCTCTCAAATCACAGGAACCCTGTAGCTAGCATAAGCCTAAAGATAGCGCAAGTAGAAAGTACAAAAAATGTTAATCGATGTAATTATTGAATAATAATTCAAATCTAATAAATGCCATGTTTTTATTTTTAGATATATAAAAAAACTTAGGCAGTCTATCGGCCATAAATGCAAAGAAATTTAGACTAAAATCGTTAGAATAATTCTTAAAAAATAAGTTATTTTTATTTCATTTACTCTAATTAATTTCATAAATTCTAGATATAAAGTTTGCTTTGAATTTGTTGTTTTGTATGGCATAGATTTTCTGTGTCTTGATATCACGTTTTTATTAGGAAGAGAGAAACATTATTATGGTTTATAAAAAAAGAGAAGGCTCCCCTTCTAGGTCAAAGTCATCTTCAAAAACAGGGAAGTTTGATAAAAAGGGAAGTTCAAGATCGGATAGAAGCTCATCAGATAGCAGATCAGCAAGATCGGATAGAAGCTCATCAGATAGCAGAACGCCAAGATCAGATAGCAGAACACCAAGATCAGATAGCAGAACACCAAGATCAGATAGCAGATCACCAAGATCAGATAGCAGATCACCAAGATCAGATAGATTTTCAACAGACAGTAGGGCACCACGATCTGAAAAAAGAGATTATCCTTCTACAGATCACAATCGCATTGCGAATGAAAGACCTCAAAAATTGGAAAGAAAAGATTTTTCTTCCCCGCTTAGAACAAAAAAGGGAATGCCAAAAGAAATCTTTATTTGGGGGCGCAGAACGGTTGAAGCTTTCTTAGAAAATCTTCACCAACAATCCAAAGATATTGATAGTTCTAAATATGGTCTTCACATTATTGTAGATAAATCTCATAAAGCACCCTCTCAATTAAAGCCTTCTGTTGAGTCTGCAAAACTTTTAGGAATTAAAATTGTTCCTCATGATTCCGCAGAAGAAACATGGCCTTTAGCGGATGCATCTGAAGAATTAAATCACCAACGTATTTGTTTGAAAATTCCTGAATATCCCGTTCAAAATATTGTTGAAGCAATCAACCATGTGAAAGCGGCGAACGAAAATTCGGAGCATGGTTGTGTCGGAATAGTCTTAGATCAAATTCAAGATCCACGTAATTTTGGTGCTATTATTCGTAGTGCTGCTTTTTTTGGAGTAAAATTTGTTGTTTACGGTACTGACAGACAAGCAGATATTTCTTCATTGGTATTAAAAACTTCAGCAGGCGGAGCATTTTCTATTTCTTTGATACCAGCTGTTAATATTAATAGAACTTTGCAGCAATTAAAAGAAGCAGGAGCTTGGATAGCAGGGGCTGCTTTGGCTGAAAGCGCTGTTGCTTTAAATACTGTTCCGAAAGACAGAGCATGGGTTGCTGTTATGGGGAATGAAGGAAAAGGACTACGTAACGAAGTATTAAAAAATTGTGATTACGTTGTTCAAATACCAGGCGGCCAAGGAACAGTAGATTCATTAAATGTAAGTGTTGCTGCTGGAATTATGATTCATGCTCTTTCAAAATAAGAGGTTTTTCTTATGAGGTTATTGTCTCATTTAAATGAAACAGATTATCCGTTTTTTATTCCTAAGAGTTTTTCGCAAAGTTTTTCTTTGGAAAATCTTTCTTTAAATTTTGATCCTTTTTCTACAGTAATAGAAAAAGAATCTATTCCATTAAATGGTTTAAAAAGTTCTGTTACTTATTCATTAAATGAACAATTACCTAAATCTTTTACGGTGAAGGCTTTTCATAGTAACGTTATTGCAAGGGCGTCTGAAAATGCCCCAGCGGCAGATGCTCAATTTATCATTGCTCCTTTTTCAAATCTTTCTTCTATTTTTCAAGGTAAACAACACTTAGGATTACGCACGGCAGATTGCCTCGCCGTTGTCTTTAGTTTTGAAAATAAAGAGTACTTTGCTGGCGCTATTAGTCATGCAGGCTGGCGTGGTTATTCTTCTGGTATCTTACAAAATACAATCGAAAAACTTAAAAATGAAACTAAATTGGTTGGCATTACTGCTTCTGAATTATTAACTGGTTTAAAAGTACACATCGCTCCTGCTATTTTTGGTGTATCTTATGAATGCGGGCAGGAAGTAAATGAAGCTCTTGTAAAACATGGAAAAAATTTATTTTCTGAACACTCTGGCCAATCCCAATTTCATGATTTATATCTTAAATTAATAAATTTAAATCAGGATCCTGAGCTTTCACTTGTTATAAATGAACTTCTCATAAAAAATCAGCAATCTATTTACGTTCCTGGTAAAATATTTCCAGATTTGCAGCTATTAGCTGCTCTTGAATGTTTTCTTTCTGGGATTCCTCATGAGAACATTGAGATTTTAAGAGAAAATACTTATAGTCACCCAGCCCTTTTTAGTTTTCGCGAGGCAAGTCATAAAAAGTCGAATTCGAGTCATCGACAATGGACTCACTTGAGTTTTCCTTCTATTTCTAGGAAACTCGTTTCATTTGCCCCTAATTGAAAGGGGGCATTTTGTTTATTTTGCCTTGCCCATGTTAATAGAACCGTGTTAGCTCTTTAGCATTTATAGGGCGCTTGACATAAGTTTGGGCGTAGGCCCAATAGGAGATAAAAACCAAATGAATGAAGTTTCTCAGATAGCTTATCGTTATGCTGCTCTTTTTTATGGAATTATAGCTGCTTATTTTTGGTATATCTTTTATTCCCTATGGGGATTTTTAGGAAAAAACTATTTTCCTCAAGATGTTTCCAGTGTTTTTAGTATCCAAAATAGCAACTTTCATATTGTAAGTATTGTGATAGCTACGGTTCTTACTTTAGCTCTTACAGCTGGTTTCTTAATACATAAAAAACTTAAAGAATTCATTGTAGATGTTGGAGATGAGTTATCTCGAGTAGCATGGCCTACATTTAAAGAAGCTCAAAAAACAACAGCCATAGTTATTGCACTTGTCATTGTTTCTTCCATCGTTTTGTTTTTTGCAGATATGGTATTTTTAAAAGTGATTAATCTAATTATGAGCACAGCAGCTTAATTTAAAATTATTATCAAAATCAAGGAACATAATTTTATGGTAGATCCAAAAGTAAGTGAACACGAAACTTCAGTAAAACCAACTTCTTTTACTCACGAAAGATTTAAATGGTACGCAGTATTAACTCAATCCGGTATGGAAAAAAAGGCAAAAGCAACCCTTGAAGAACGTATTAAAAAGCTAAAAATGACAGATCATTTTGGCCAAATTTTAATTCCAACAATGACGGTTGAAAAAATTGATGAAGGTGGAAAAAAGAAAAAGGTAGAGCAAAAAATGATGCCTGGTTATTTGTTTGTACAAATGGATCCAGATCATAAGGCAACATTTGGTTGTGTGAAAGATACTCCAAAAATCTCTTCTTTTATTGGTTCAGCTGCAAATCAAGATCCTAAGCCTGTGCCAGATGAAGAAATTAGTCGTATTTTCAATCGTGCAGCAGAAGCAACAAAAGCAGCTCCTTCTAAACCGCTTACAGCTTTTGAAAAGGGTGAAAAAGTAAAAGTAATTGAAGGGCCATTTACAAACTTTGTTGGTGATATTGATGAAGTTAAGGCTGATAAAATGAAACTTCGTTTACTTATTTCTGTTTTTGGTCGAGCAACACCTGTTGAGTTAGAGTTCAATAAAGTTGAAAAACTAAAAGACGGAGAATAATTTTAAAGGTAACAAATATTTTTTTGTTATAAAAATAAAAAGGAGAGCTTACACTGCTCTCCTTTTTATCGTATTATAATGATATTATGATTTTACATTAAAGTTTGATCAAATAAATTTCTCTTATTTGGAGATTTTATGAGCTTATCTGATAATAATAATGAAAAACGTCAATTTGAGAGATATAGAAGTAGTATTCCTGTTATTATCCAAAAAAAAGGGAATATAGGAACATGTGAATGCACTTTACTTGATGTTTCGTTAAATGGTTTTTCCGTTCGTTTGGAAAATGGAAAATTTAAAATCGATGTAGATGATAACTTTTTATTAATTATTGACCCCAAATTATTTGATATTGAAATAAATGATAAAATTATAATTAATTCAATATGTAAAAGAATTGATCTAGAAACATTAATAATTGGGTCTGTTTTTTATAAAAATACAGAAAGTATTGATAAATATATTAAAATAATTGTAAATAGCTTTAAAAAAATTAATGAAAATGATTATTAAATTATAATTAAAAAGTAGGAGATTTTATAATTATGTCTCTAGTACTTGAACTTCCAGACGATTTATCATTTCTTATCGTTGATGAAAGCGATTCTTTTCGTAACGTAATGGCTGCAGGATTAAAATCACTTGGTTTTAAATTTGTAAGTCAAGCTCCATCTTCTATGTTAGCTTTAGAAAGTTTAAGAACAAAAAGTATTAATTTTGTTATTTGTGAACTTGAAATGCCTATAATTAATGGAATAGAATTATTAAAAGAAATTCGTGATGCGAGTGATATAAATCGTACCGCATTTTTAATGATTAGTAGTAATGCTACAAGAGAAGATATTGCTTTATTAGCAGAATATGAAATTGATGGTTTTTTAAAAAAACCTTTTTCATTTCAATCGTTGGCTCAAAAAATTCCTAGTTGTATGTATAACTATAATGATCCCAATAATATTGAATCCTATTTTCAAGAGGCTAAATCCTATTTAAAAAAAGGAGAAATAAGTGTTGCTTTAATAAAATATGAAGGGTTATTAAGAAAATCTCCTAATTCTTGTCGTGCTAGAATTGGTTTAGCAACATGTTTTCGCTTATTAAAAAATTATGTAAAAGCAGAAAATTTATGTAAACAAGCAATCGAAAAAAATGGATTATATGTTCAATCCTTTGATGAAATGGGTCGAATTTATATGGCAATGAATAAAATAGAAGAAGCGATAAAGTTTTTTAAACAAGCTGTTTCTTTAAGTCCTAATAATCCATTAAGGTATGAAAAAATAACAAATTTATTAATTGAACAACAAAGATTTAATGAAGCAGAAGGTTTTTTAGAAAGTGCAACTTCTAGCGGTGTTGTATATACAAATATTTATGAACAATATGGTAGGACATTATTTTATCAAAAAAAGTTAGAAAAAGCTTCTTTGTATTTTGAAAAAGCTTTGATCCAAGATCCTAATAATCGGAGTTTGATAAATTTAATGGGTATTTGTTTAAAAGATTTAAATAAATACGAGGAAGCTCTTCGTTATTATAATTCTGCAATTAAAGCATATCCTTCCGATACAAAAGTTTTATTTAATAAAGCTCTTTGTTTTTTTGAAATGAAAGAATTTGAAAAATCAAAAAAATTATGTGAATATATTCTTACCCTAGATCCTAATAATCAAAAAGCAATTAAAAAAATACAAGAAATTGAATTAATGCCAGCACAATAAATACAATTTAATTTAGCTGGTTGACTTTTTTTCATTAATTTGCGATTTTTTATAGTCAACTTTATTAGTCTGAATCTATAAATAAATGGAGATACATTTTATGATGAAGTGGTGGGGTTGGGGTGATCCTCAAAAAACATTTCCAATGGAAGATAAACCAAATTTATGGTCTTGGGTGTGTAATATTTTAGCGCTACAAGATAAAAATAAAATATCTGAGCCTGTATCAAGAGAGCAGGTGATCCTTTCAGAAACAAATATTAATCAAGAATTTTTATCTGAAATAACAAGTAAACTAGAAGCAAATCAAATTTTTACTTCAGACGATGAAAGATTAGAACATGCATATGGAAAGTCTTATGCAGATCTTTTTTATGCACGTAAAGGAATTATAAAAAAAGCGCCAGATATCATTATTTACCCACGCTCCCATGATGATGTTGAATTTATTATGAAAGCGGCTCAAGTTCACAATGTGTGTGTCATCCCATTTGGAGGAGGTACAAATATTGTTGGCGGAGTCGATCCACGTGATCAAACTATGACCACAAAAGGAATTCGTTGTATTGTTTCCTTAGATATGAAACAAATGGATAAAGTGATTTCAATTGATACACAATCACAGACAGCAATAATACAAGCAGGCGCATTAGGCCCTATTTTAGAAAGTCAATTAAGTGAAAAAGGATGGTCTTTAGGGCATTATCCAGATTCATTTGAATTTTCTACATTGGGAGGTTGGCTTGCAACTCGTTCTGCAGGCATGCAATCCGATGCTTACGGAAAAATAGAAGACATGCTTGTTTCTTTAAAAATGGTAACACCTACGGGAACAGTTATAACAAGAACAACACCAGCTTCAAGTGCGGGCCCCGATTTAAACCGATTTATTGTTGGCTCAGAAGGAATACTTGGTGTTATTACAGAAGCAACAATGAGAATTCATAAGTCACCTGAAGTTAAAGACTATCGCGGATTCTTGTTTCCTTCTTTTGAAAAAGGAGTTGAAGCAATAAAAGAATGCATTGATAAAAATTGGGTTCCAAGCATGATTCGTTTGCAAGATGAATTTGAATCTCAATTGGCATTTAATATGAAATCTCCTAAAAAAGGATTTGAAGCTCTCATTCAAAAACAAGTTAAAAAATTTCTTTTAGCTACAGGGTATCAAAAACCTTGTATCATGATTGTAGGTTTTGAAGGTGATCTAAAAAATACTCAAATAATTAGTCAAGAAGCTGTTAAAATTTTAAAGAAACATAGAGCCTTTTCATTAGGAAAAAGTGTTGGTAAAACATGGTCAAAAGATAAATTTAATATTCCCTATTTACGTGATTATATGATGGATTATGCAGTTATGGTTGATGTTGCTGAAACAGCAGCTGTTTGGTCTAAGCTATTAAACGTTTATCATAAAACAATTGAAGAAATGAAAAAACGTTTTGGTGAAGAAGAAAACGGAACAGGAACGGGTTACATTGGATGCCATATCTCTCATACCTATCACACAGGAGCTTGTTTGTATTTTACTTATGCAACGAAACAAAATCCTAATAAAGAAATGGAACAATATTATGGTTACAAAAAATTAATTACGGATACGTTTCTGAAGAATGGCGCAACACTAACACATCATCATGCAGTTGGTTATGAACACTCTCCATGGATGGAAACAGAAGTTTCAGCTACAGGGTTAAAAGCTTTAAAGGCTGTAAAAGATGTTTTAGATCCTAAAAATATTTGTAATCCAGGAAAAGTATTACCTGTAGAAGAAGAAATGCGATTAGGTGTTTTTGGAATTGACGCCCCTGAAGCTGTTCACCAGAGTAAGAGCAGAGCTAAAAAGAGAAGTGGGCAAGTGAGTCGCAATTTGAACGAAAATACGATTAGTTAATCCAGGAATACAAATTAAATCTCCTCTCATGAGTGCTTTAAAGCCTTGTTCTGCTACAAGATCTGCGCTCATGCCAGAGGTTTTTTTATGTTTTATTGAATTTATATTTTTACCTATATTTGATCGAATTCTAAATTCTGTTTGTGTTATACCAGGACAAAGAGTTGTTACATTAATTTTGTACTTTTTATTTTCATGAGCCAAAGATGTTCCAAATGAAAGTAAAAATGATTTACAACCTCCATAAACGGATTGAAATGGGACTGGGCTAAAAGAATATACAGAGCCCACATTTAGTATAAAACCGGAGCGTTTTTCTTGCATTTGTGGTAAAATTAACTTTGTTAAAGAAAGGGTAGATTGAATTTGTAAATTTACCATATTTAATTCTTTTTGCAGTTCTGTTTCATGAAAAGCACCATGAACTCCAAATCCAGCATTATTAATTAAAACATCTACAACTAAATTTTCATTTTTTAAAAATTCAGCAATTTTATCTACAGAATTATTTATAGATAAATCTAAAGGTAACACATAAATTTTTGAATTATACTTTGTTAATAATTTATTTTCTAATTCATAAAGGCGTTGATGATCTCTTGCTATAGCAATCACGTCATAACCTTTACTTGCTAAAAGACAGGTAAAAGATTGACCAATTCCACTTGATGCCCCTGTAACTAAAGCAATTGGTTTTTTTTCAGTTTCAATTGTTCTTGGTTTCGATTTGATTATTTCGGATATTTTCATGTCTTTCAATTACTCCAGCTTTTCTTTCAAAAAAATAATTATTTTCTTGAGTTTTAATGACATTTGCAATTTGATGAACAATCTCAGAGCATCCCTCACGTCCAGATAATTCAGTTTTAGGAGTAACAAGATTCATCGAAATATAAAAGGATGAATTTTTTAGTGGATAGTTGGAATAGGTTTCTTGTTTATCGCCTCTAACATAAATACAAAGAACCCTGCAATTAGGAATATTTTGAATGATTTTTCCAACACCATAAGTCATTTGGGTTTCCTCAAATCTGCCTGTTCGGCTTCTTTTTCCCTCTGGAAAAATAGTAATGATTTCTCCCTTTAGTAAAAGATTTTTACATATATTTAAAATTTCATTATGATGGCTTGCAGAGGCATCTCTATGTATGAAAATACATTTTGCTAAAAAAGCAATGACTCTATAATACCATTTTTTACCAAAAAAATCACCAGCAGGTAGATTCCAAGAGAAATATTTATAATTAAATTGATACCAATAATTGGGAGCTAATGCCCAAATAATTAAACAAGAATCTATAAATGTAAGATGATTTGCGCATATAATTAAAGGTTTTTTATTTTTAATAATGGATTTAAATTGATTACGAATGCTTTTGATATTTTCTATTTTATACCCCATGATATACTTAAATATAAAAATAATTGTATAACAAAATGGGATTAAAACTAGAAAACTAAATGTTCTTTGAAAAAGAAGTCGTTGGTTGTTATAATTTACAAATATAGAACTTTTATTTTTTTTCTTTTCATTTATACCAATGACTTCTGAAGATATTTTTGTATTCTCTTGATCAAGCATATTTTTTAAGCCCTCCCTCTTTTTCGTATCATATATGATATTTGAATCGTTAAAATGAGTAAATACTAGAAATTGAAAATTTAATTCGATTTTATTGTTTCCAAAAACTTTTTTAGTATCAGTTTGATATCCAAAAAATTTAATATGTATAGTTATTATTTTATTTTTTATGAATACATTCTTTATTTCTTATGTTTTTGGTATATATACTTAACTGGGTGATCTGCTATAAGAGGTAAATGTAAATGACTAAATATTTAAAGAAATACTTTAATAATTGTGTTTTTTTTGTAGTTATAGTAATAGTTGCAAGTTGCAAGTCAGGTAGCTCTGATAAAGAGCTTTTTCAATATAATATTCAAAGCAAATGCATCGATCCTTTAGCTAAAATTGAAATCAATTATCCAAAATGTAGTAATAATACTCCTGAAAATCAAATTTGTTCTGTTCATTTGCGGGATCTAAAACCAACTCAGTTTAATTATGGCCAAGATTATGTAATAAAATTAAGCGAAAAATTTCGAAATAACATAAGTTCTTTGCAAGAACTTATGTGCTCTAAGCCTTTGAATGTCGTGATAGGTCCAAAGTCTGAACCCGGTTTTTTTCTTACAGACGGCCATCATAGAGTGAAATTAGTAGAAAGAATTGCAAATGAGAAATCAATAAACTTTACTATTCTTGTAAAAGTTGAAAATAATTATATGTTAGAAGATCCTAAATTAGAAAAGAGTGTATTTTGGAATACAATGATTGCAAATAATAATGTTTATTTAAAAGATAAAGGTATTATTAAGTCTCCAAATAAATTACCAACTAAATTTGAGGAATTAACAAACGATCCATATCGATCACTTGTAGCTTATATTGCTGATGATAAATCTAAATTTTGTTTTGATTCATCTTTATCAACTTTTGGAAATTATGGAGAGTTTTATTGGGCGGAGTATTTTAGAGATTATAAACAACTAGACAAATATCCAGATAAAAAAGTATATAATTTTTATAAAAATAAAATACTTTACTTTGTGAATTCAAGTAATGGAAAAAAAGAAAACCTTTGTAAATTATCAACCGCTATTCATTTGCCAGGTTATACAAATCAAAATAATAAAGAACCAACTTTAGTTATAGATAGTTTTAATCAAACAGGAGATATAAAGAATTTTAGAACAATGCAAATGATTGAAAAAGTATCTAAAAATAATATAAAAGGCTTACATAAATTGAAAGCTTCTGGAAGTGCGCAGTTTTCAGAAAGTCAATTAAACTGGATGATTGAAAATACTTCCAAAAATCTTATTTTAGTTGATTTAAGACAAGAGTCTCACGGTTTTATTAATGGAAATCCTGTGACCTGGACAGCCCCATTTAATTGGGCAAATATAGGTAAGTCTAAAAATAATATTTTGATTGACGAATCTGTTAGGCTAAATGAACTTTTATTTCAAGATTATATTGCTATTCCTACCTCTAAAAACTATAAAAAAGATAACTTTAATTTCAATGATTTGGTTAAGCTAGAAATAAATGAAATATCTCGTGAAGATGAATTAGCAACCAAAAATCATATTGGTTATTTTCGTTTGACGATAACAGATCACTCAAGACCATTAGATGAAGATGTAGACGCATTTTTAACTTTTGTGAAAACATTAAAAGAGGATACTTGGTTACATTTTCATTGCAGAGGAGGAAAGGGGCGTACAACAACATTTCTAGCCATGTATGATATGTTATTTAATGCTCATTTAGTTTCATTTCATGATATTATTCAAAGACAATCCGATATTATGCCAAATTATAACTTATTCAATATTAAAAAATCTAGAAATTCAAGCCTATCTTCAAATAGACTTGAATTTTTAAAAGAGTTTTACAAATTTTCTAAAGATTATAATGATGGCTATAAAGGAACATGGAAACAATGGAAATTGCAAAAAAACTCTTAACATTTGAGTTTTTTATGGAGCATTTTTTTTGCCACTTGTTAATGCTTTTAATTGCGGTAAACACCATTGTTTTAAACCTGGAATATGAATTTCATTCCAATATTTATCCCATTTAATATCAGTAGGCGTGTAAGAAAATTCTTCTTCAACTATTTTATGATTTAATAAATTATCAGACTTGAAAGTATAATTGTAATCGTAAATAAATGGCTTATATACTTTCGTAATTGTATCAATTGTTCTTGCTTTTCTTTTAATTGTTGTAATTACTTTTTCAATTCCCATTTTTGATATGAGTCGTGCAGAATTTTTATCAAGTTTAATCAAATCAAAAACAAATGAAACTGATTTTTCATATTTTGTAATACTAGCGCCCGATAAAATATGTTTTGGTGTAATAAATTTTGGCCTTGGATTAGGAAGTAACATATGACTTAATGATTTTTGAGCATCTTTTTTAAAGAAATTAAAAACAAATTCGGAAGCATGTTCGACAGATAATGGATTTACTGATGATGTCGAACTTTGATAAACTTGTGCATGTTTATTTATTAATAATGCAGATGCCGCAATAGTTAATCCTTTTGCAACATAGTCAACAGGAATAATGTCTAAATTATGATTTGGTTTTGCCACAAGCAATCTATATCTAGAGCTTAACATTTGAATAAAAGGTGCTGTTCCATTAAAATCTTCATTCCAACCAGGAAAAGGATATTTTTCTGCGGATTCTACAATGCTTGGTCTAAATATACATAATCTATTATTAGGGAGTTTTTTAGCTAATAAAGATTCTCCCAGGGCTTTTGAATAAGTATATGTGTTTGGCCACCCTAATCTTTCAGCTCGTAATGCACCAATTTGGATGAGTTCTCTGTCATTTGCATTGCGTGAACGCGCTCCAAATGATTCTTGTAATCCCCCTTTTAATTCATCTTCTGCAGAAAATTTTGTTCCGTTAGGAGAAACATCTTTTAATATTTGTTCTGACACAATACCATCTGCCATTCCAGCAACATAACAAGTAGATATATGTAAAAGTTTTGCATGTCTTGTAGATAATATAAAGTCAGCAATTTTTAATGTGCTTTCTGAATTTGTTTTTAGCATTTGATCTAAAGGAGCTATAAATCTTAAATCAGCTGCAAAGTTAACAACAAGATCGAGTTCTTCATATAGTTTTTCTTCAATTTGTTTATTTAAGCCAAGAGATTCTGAGCAAATATTTCCAGAAACAATTTCAAGTTTTTTAACTTTAGAAAGACTATTTCCATAAATAAGATGTAAATTTTTAAATACAGGAGAGTTAGAGTATATTTCATCAAAGCGGGTAAAAGCATTTTTACCTTTATCTGGACGGATAAGAACATAAACTTTTTTTATTTTAGGAATATATTCTAGAAGCATAGAGATCCAGACCTTGCTAATAAATCCACTCCCTCCAATAATTAAAATTGTTTTGCCTTCAAATGAGTTATGAATGGAGAGATTAGAAATTGTCATATATGGTACCCTTTCTTGTACACTTTAGCCTAAAAAACAACCTTTGCATAAGTTGGTTTTCCGAAAGCGGTTTTCCTTAGATTTGCGCAATGTCGTAATATACAAGGTTGTCATATTGCTAATATTCTTTCAAGCATTTGGACGTTTCTTATTAAAATTGCCAGCTACCAGCAAGATTGATATAAGGTGACAGCCATCTTCTCGCAGGAATATCAACATCCGCGTTACCTGATTGTGTTGTAGATATTGTGCTTGTTGCAAAATCAAGCCCAATACTACTAAGTAAACTAAATCTTCCTGCTTTTGTACCCTCAGAAGATTCATATGATCCCGTTGCGGCAATCCTTATACCAAAATTTTGTTCTGTTTTTTGTAATGAGACATTATTATAATTAAAATTTAAATTATTTTGGATATAAAATGGTTCTAAATGTGCATATGTTCTAATTGGAGCATTTAAGCCTGTTTGCTGTGCAGACCAATTTGCAAATTCAATATTAGCTGGTAAGGAAACTTGATAGGTCGGATATTTTTGTGAAACTCTATAAAAGTAACTAGCGTAATTAGAAAAATTACCATGATTTTGAGCGTCTTTACTAATATCTATCTGATCATTTGTTGTTGCATTTCCAGCAAAAAAACCAGAAAATGAAATGCCTTGTGTATAAATAGGAGTAATAACTTGTGAGTAATTTACTTTTGTTGTTATTCCTTGGCTATTTAAATTAATTCCATTGTAATCATAATTAATTCTTCTATATCCAATTTGTGCATTCATGTAAATTTTATTTTCAACATCTCTAAGTATCTGAAAACCACCAAAGGCATCTATGACGTAAATATTTCCGCCAATCCAATTTGGATCAAAATACTGTCTAAGTGGAGAATAAGCCATTCCAAATACATCACCTCCGAGAACAAGTCCTCTTGTTAATCCAAAAACACATTGTTCATAACCACAAAAAATTTCAGCTTCGTCAGGATAAGAAGAGGGTGATAATCTTTGAGCAGAAAGTGATCTAGCTTGGGTATTTAAAAAAGGACTCACTCCTTCAGAATAATCTTTTTGAGATTTATATTCAGGTCTTCCATCATTTTGTGCAAATATATTTAAATGTAAAGAACTTATCATGATAGTTAAAGTTAAATAATTTGGGACTCTCAAAATTTTCATAATATCCTCATTGATTAAATTTAAAAACTAAAAGTATTCGTTTTACCAAATTCCTTTAGTAAGGCTTTGCCAAGTTAAAGTTATACAGATATTTTTTATTAGTCACAATTTTGATTTCATATTTAATAAAAATTTTAAAACTTACCTTATTCAGTTTAGTTGCGATAATTTGATAATATTGCTACTCTATGGCATAACAATATAAATGTATATTCGGGCTTAACATGGAGGTTATTATTGAGTATGCTTTTTTCAATTGATTCTTTATTGCAACTTAATCTTCCTTTAGAACTTTATTCCTTTGCAATTGTATTTTACTGGGTATTAAGTGGAGCTATTGTTCAGTCTTTATTTATTAAAATTGATAAATATTTACCAGTTGGTTTTTCAAGTCCTACAATTGAAACATCAATGACAAGAAGGTTATTTTATTTTATAGCAGGTGGAGCAATTTTACCTATGATAATTGTGCTATTTCCACCTGTATTCATAGCTACCATTATTGGTAAACATTTAGAAGAAAAAGTTAACAGGAAAACTTTATGAAATCTGAAAAAGAGGGTAAAAAAAATGCATGGAATTTTGATTTAAATGCATTCCTCAGTAGCTGTAAAAAATCGACTAATCAAACATTTGAAAATTTAAAAGAAATTTTAAAATATTTAGAAGATCCTTCGACTAGAGTCAAAGCCCGTTGTGCTTTAACGGAACTTTATCAACATTTTTTAAATTTAGAATCTGGACATGATGCAATTTTGAATTATCATTTTTCAATTGATAAATTAATTACAGATGGAGATGAATCAAGTCCTAATACGTTGTTACTTTTGCAATTGCCAAGTATTTTCACACCTGAAGATTGGTCATTTACTTTTTTTGAAGGTTTGGCAAGATACCCTTCTTCCGAATTTCATCATCGTGTTCTTGCTGAACTCGGTTGTGGAAATGGATGGATAAGTATTGCATTAGCAAAAAGGGGAGCACCTCAACAAATATATGGTCTCGATATTAATCCTAAAGCAATTATTTGTGCGCGTATTAACTTATTTTTAAATGCTCTCGATAATTTAGGACAGACTTATATAGACTCTGAAGGTAAATCTATATTAGAACGCGTTCAATTTCATCATTCCGATCTTTTAGAATATTGTATTGTAAATCAAATAAAATTAGATAAAGTAATTGGATGTATTCCTCAAGTTTTAGCTCCAGATTCCAGTTTAATTCCAAATATACTCCCTGAGTCTGTTACCGATGAATCCTTATATGCATTAAGTAACTACTGCTCTAAACAAGGTTACATTGAAGATCAGTTTGGTTTAGGCTTAATTGCTCGTGCTGTTGAAGAGTCTATTGATGTTATGAAATCTTCAGGAAAAATTATTTTAAATTTAGGAGGAAGGCCTGGGAAAGCGGTTTTAGATAGATTATTAACAAGGCGTGGATTTAAAGTAACAACTGTTTGGCAAACAAAAATTGAACAAGCTTTTGATACGGAAATAAAACCTTTAGTTGAAATTGAAAGAAACTCTGCCTATCGATTTGAATTTTATATGGGGGCAAATTCAACTGATTCTATTTCTGCACGGACAGCTTATGCATACGCACAAAATGGGGGAAGAATTTTTCACTCTTTACAAGTTCTCGATGCCGAAATGCGTGATAGTCATAAAATGAAAAAAGTGTTACGACTATTAAAAAAAGATGAATATTCTGATGCTCGAAGTGGTCTAGATCTAACCTTTAACGATCGATCTTTAGTAGAAGAAAAGCTTTCCTTTTTGTCACGATTGTCAGAAAAATTAAATTCTTCTTCTGCTTTTGATTATGAAGACATTAGAGGAGAAAGTTCATTTAGAAGAAATATTGCTGAATATTTTAGAACGTATTGGAGAGTTCCAATAACAGCAAAAAGTGTTTTGATTGCTCCTTCAAGAATTGCAGTTATAAAAAATATTTTTTCGATATATGATATTCATAAAGCAATTGTTGAAAAAGAATTATGCAAGGATCTTCCCGCGGAATGGTTCCAAGCAGATATATCTCAAAATAATGAAAATATATTTGTGATTGAATCTCCAAAACAATGTGAATTGGTTTGTAAACTAGTTTCAACAATATCGCCAGAATTTGTATTATGCTCTTTAAGTGATTTTGAGATTAGAGGCCAAGATTCAATTAAAAGACTTATCGATACAACTGAAAAATATGGAACAAGATTAATTATAGATTTTAGTAATGGATTTGACCTTTCAAGTTATCCAAAAGGGAATGGCATTTTTGAATATTTATCGGATCAGCATTTACCAAGACATGTTAGTTTAATTTGTAGTTTTATTCACAATCGATTGTATTCAGATGTTGAAGTCACTTTTTTATTAAGTGAAAATGATTCTTTTTTAAGTGCAATATGCAATGCTGCAGAATTAACATATAGTAGAACATCTGTAGTTCTTCAAGAGTTTTATAATACCATTTTATTTGATTTATTAAGTTTTCATGTAAAAAATAATAAAAGAAGTTCATCGCAATCTTTAAGATTACCGATTTCAGAAGATTCTGCTTTTTTAAATAAATTTACTGGACTTTCAAAAGATTGTGCAAAAGCTTTTGAACACCCTGCAATAAAAAATTCTCATCATGTGATAAATAGTAACGTCGTAAGATTGGATTACGGCGAAAATACGTTTCCATGTCCAAGTTTTGTAAAAGCAGCTATTTTTGAGAGTTTTGTAAGACAAAATATTTCAAATTCTGAAAATAATCCAGAAAGTGAAATTGCTCAAACATTAAGTAAACGATTCGGATTTAAATCAATTCAAAATAAGGATATATTTTTAGCAAACGGGGTATCTTCTTTATTTGCTGGAATTTCAGAATATTGCTCATTAAATAAAAACCCTATCCTAATTCCTTCTGGAAATTATGGATATTTTGAAGCAACGGCTCTTTTCTTTGGAACAGAAGTTTTATCCCTTAAAACGTCTATTGATCATCAATTTAAAATTCAAGCAATTAAAATGAATGATATCTTATCAAAACAAAAGAAAAAAGTATGGATCTATCTAAACTTACCTATTGTTAATCCAACGGGAGCAAAATATTCAAAACAAGAATTTATTGAAATATTTAAAGTTGCAGAAAAACATGATGCTGTTTTAATTTTAGATACTATTTTTTCTGAACTTGAATTTCAAAAATCAGATGAAGCATACGATATTTCGTCAATCATTAAGAATTATTCTTCTAAGTTGAAATTTATTCTACTTGGTGGTTTATCAAAAGAACTTTCTTCAGGTGGTTTAAGAATTGGTTTTGGTTATTCTGAAAATCAACAATTGCAAAGTGCAATGGAAAAAGGAATTAATAATTATATTCCAAATACAATGCGTTATGCAGCTCGAAAAATATATTCTGTAATAAATTCACAAAATAATGATGTAATCAATCATTACAATGAGCAAAAAGAATTTCTTCAAGATCGTTTTGAAAAATTAAGTCATATATTATCTATTTGTGGATGGGAACCACTCGATTCTAAAGGTGGTTTATTTATTATAGCCAAACCCACAAAATTAATTGGTAAGAAAATAAAAATTCAAAAAAATAATGAAGAAATTAATGAAACAATTAATGGTAAAAATATTCATGAAGTTATGTTTTATAAAACGGGTCTCTTAATTAATGGTTCTGAATGGACTGGAATTCAAGATTATTCACGTTTTGTATTATCTGTATCTGAGAAAGAATTTGAAAGTGCTATAGAAAAATTAAAACTATTTTGGAATGCCGTAAGTCGGGGTGAATAATGGCAAATAATGAGTTAGCAGAAGTTTCAATTGATTCTTTACTTAAAGAAAATAGAAAATTTATACCAAATAAAAAATTTTCAGAAAATTATATTTTAAAAGATTATAATACATATAAAAGAATGTATAATAGTTCAATTAAAAATCCAAAAGAATTTTGGGAAAAAATGGCTGCTACTCATCTTGTTTTTTTTAAAAAATGGAGAAGTGTATTTAAATGGAAAGATTATAAAGCAGAGTGGTTTATTGGTGCTACTTTAAATGTTTCTTATAATTGCTTAGATAGACATGTAAATTCCGATCGAAAAAATAAAGCGGCACTTATTTGGGAAGGAGAACCAGGAGAAGTTAGGACATATACATATCAACAGCTTTATTCAGAAGTCATGAAATGTGCGAATATGTTAAAAAGTTTAGGAATGGTTGCTGGTGATAAAGCAGCTATTTATATGCCCCTAATTCCAGAAGCAATGATAGCAATGCTTGCTTGTACGCGAATTGGAGTTGTTCATACAGTTGTATTTGGAGGATTTAGCAGCAATTCATTACGCGATCGCATTCAAGATTCAGGTTGTAAAATTTTATTTACGGCTGATGGAGGATTTCGAAAAGGTAGTGTGGTTAAAATGAAAGAAATGGCTGATCAAGCTCTTTTAGAAACCCCTACAATCAAAAATGTTATTGTTGTTAAAAGAACTTCTGAAAAAGTAAATATGAAAACAGGAAGAGATTTATGGTGGCATGAGTATTCTGCTAAACAAGCAAAAGTATGCGAAGCAATTCCTTTGTCATCTGAACATCCCTTATTTATTTTATATACAAGCGGAACAACAGGTAAACCTAAAGGATTACTTCATACAACAGCTGGTTATTTATTAGGTGCTACCGTAACAACAAAATATTTATTTGATATTAAAGAAACAGATATTTATTGGTGTACTGCCGATGTGGGATGGATTACAGGCCACAGTTACGTTGTTTACGGGCCTCTGAGCAATGGTGCGACAGTATTTATGTATGAAGGTGCTCCTACGTTTCCAGAACCAGATAGATTTTGGAAAATGATATCAGATCATAAAGTAACAACTTTATACACTGCGCCAACGGCAATACGTTCCTTTATACGTTTAGGAAACGAATATCCATTAAAACATGATTTATCCAGTTTAAGATTACTTGGAACGGTTGGCGAACCTATAAATCCTGAAGCTTGGATTTGGTATAATGAAGTCATTGGAAAGAAAAAATGCCCAATTGTAGATACTTGGTGGCAGACTGAAACAGGAGCTGCCATGATCGCTCCTTTTCCAGGAATTATGGCAACAAAACCAGGTAGTGCAACAAATCCTTTTTTTGGAATAGAACCTCTTATCTTAAAGAAAGATGGTACAAAAGCAAAAGGAAATGAGGGTGGTTATTTATGTATAAAAAATCCTTGGCCATATATGGCTAGAACAATATATGGTGATCATGAACGTTATAAAAAAACATATTGGAAAGAAATTGAAGGACATTACTTTACTGGGGATGGAGCTCATCAAGATAAAGAAGGTTACTTTTGGATAATGGGAAGAGTAGATGATGTCATTAATGTAAGTGGACATCGACTCGGAACAATGGAAATTGAAAGTGCTGCCGTTCATCATCCTAGTATTGCGGAATGTGCTGTTGTAGGAAGACCCGATCCTATTAAAGGCCAAGGCATTGTTGCATTTATTACTTTAAAAAAATCAGAAAAAGTAAATTCACATTTAAAAGATGATATTTCAAAATTTATCGCAAAGGAAATTGGAACTTTAGCAAAACCTGACGATATTCGTTTTACGGAAGCCTTGCCAAAAACACGGAGCGGTAAAATTATGAGAAGGCTTTTAAGAGAATTAGCGACTACAGGAGTCATTAAAGGGGATACGACTACTTTAGAAGATTTTTCTGTGTTAGAAAAACTAAGAGAAAAAGATGAGGAATAAAAGGCAAATATAAAGAGAAAAAAATGAAAACAAAATCAAGTTTTCTTTTTAAGAAAATAGATGAAAATATTAAAATTCCATTTCCATTTAATATAAATTTATTTATGGATATTTTGTCAAAAGATAATTTAGAATGGATTGAAAATATTAAATTTAATGATGATAAAAAAACAAACCAAAAGTTAATTTCATTTTGTCCTTGGGTATTATCATCTTATATTTTTCCAAATTGTTCTTTTAATTATTTAAAAAGTTTTTCCAAATTTTCGAGTTTTTATATCATTTTTACCGAGAAATTAAAAGAGCTTGATACTGATTTTCAAATTGAAATATTAAATATATTAAATGAAATAAGTTCGAATTCTTATGAAGAAAATAGTTTATTTGAAAAATTTAACGAATTTATAAAGGATTTAAAGAAAGTTTCGAGTTTAAATTGGTTTCAAAACTTTAAATTTAATATGAAAAATTATATTCATATATTAAAAAAAGAAAATTTAAATAACTTAGAAAATGATTGCATTTCAAACAAAACATTAATTTCTAGCTTTGATCCTTTCATTGATTTTGTTGAATTATTACTCGATAATGATTTAAGTGAAAGTTTAAAAAATTCTGATATTTATTATAAAATGAGAGCTTCCATAAATAAAATAAATCTTCTAATAAATAAAGTATTTTATTTATTCAAGAATGAGATAAACAAAATAAATATCAATGAAGATATAAATTGTTTAATCATTTTTCATAATAAAGAAATAGAAAAAATAATTGAATATGAATTTGAGCTAAAAAAATATGTAAATAATTTAGAAATAGAAATCATTCAACAATGGATCAGGCATTTAAAATCGCTTATCATTGGATATTGGTACTGGAAAAATGAACTTAATAATAATCATACCTCATCAAATGATATAACAAACTTAGTATTTTCAGATGACTCATCAAAACGAATGGAACCATTATGAAATTCTACTAATCTTTTAGAAATACTTAATCCCAGTCCAATTCCTTTTTCTCTATATTTTGTAGTATAGTATGGTTTCATAAGTCTTGGTATGATTTCTTTATCAATCCCTTTACCACTATCTGTTATTGATATTTCTAGTTTACTATTATTAATATTGCAATCAATATTTATCCATCTTTCGCTTAAATTCTGAGTTATAATAGATTCACAAGAATTTTTTATTAAATTTATAAATACCTGTATTAATAACTCAGGTGAAGAAATAACCTCAATATTTTTTTCGCAATTGATATTTAAAATGATATCATTAATTTTTAATGTGTCTTCAAGTAAAAATTTAGTATTTTCTAAAATGGGCGAAAGTTTAATTTTTTCATTTTTTAATTGCAAATTATTTGGATATGCGAGCATTTTTATGCTTTTAATAATTTTAGATATCATTTCTGAATGAGATTGAATTTTATCCGCATACTTTAATGAGCTTTTCATCTCCTCGTCTTCTGGATTTTTTAATAATTCTTCTTCAAGATGTTTCTTTAGAAGATAAGACGAACCCGATATATAGGCAATATGATTATTTATATTATGAATAATTCCTGCTGAAAGCTCAGAAATAAGCGCAACTTGATCATTTGGAACAAGATTTGTATCTTCCTCTTTATTTTCTAAATGAATTTCTTTAACTTTTAAAAACTTTCTAGTAGCACCTAAAATATCAGCAACTAAAAATGGTTTATTAAATAACGCATAACCACCCATTTCATAGGCGTCTTGTAAAGTTAAATCGGTATAAGCAGTCATACAAACAATGATAGGATTATAATTGCTAAAGTTTTTCAAATCTTCCAAAAACTGCATTCCAGTAGTTTCTGGCATTTTCATGTCTGTAATGATGACATCGGGAGAATTTTGTTTGCAAATAACTAGGGCATCTTTCCCATTATTTGCAGTTAAAGTTTCATATCCTTCTTTTTGATATTTTAAGGATAAAAATTTTAAAATCATTGGTTCGTCGTCTACAATTAATACGGACGGCATATTACTCCCAAGTGCTCAAAAATAAAGAACTTTAATCAGCATAAATTCTTAGTATTTATCGGAATTAAATTGAAAATTTAAAGGCTAATGTTGGAAAAAAAAAATAAAGAAAATTAAAATACTTACGAAACAATAGGATAGAGCTGCTTGAGAGGTAGAAAAAATTTAAATGTTTGAGTTACAAGATTTAAGTATAATAATTCCTTATACTAATAAGCTAGTGTCATTAGATATAGCTGTATTTGTATTTTGTGGAATTTTAATTTCAATTTTATTATATTCATTAGCTTTATTTTTTTATCTAAAAAATAAATTTTATTTTTTTTCATTTATTTATATACTATCAATTTTATTATTTATAATTACTATTACTGGAGTAGGTGATAAATATTTATGGCTTGAAATAGAATTTTTTAAAAAATTAAGTTTTTCTCTCTCTCCTTCTATTTTAATAATTTGTTCTATTTTATTTTTGAATAAAAAAATAAATACAAAAAACAATAGCAAAAATATGATTCCTATTTTTTACTATTTTATGGCATTTCCAATTTTTGTTATTTTATTAGCTCTTTATAATTATAATTATTCAATTTATTTAGCACCGTTTTTATTAATCACTTATTTTTTTATTATTTTAATTGGATGTATTTATTCTTTAATTTTTAAACTAAAAAGATTAAATTTTTATTTAATACCTAAGTTATTGTCTATGATTTTTAGTTGTTTTTATATTTATCATCTTTTTTATTATAGTAAAATAAGTATAATATCTGGATTTATAATGCTATTTTCTTTTTTAATAGAAATTTCTATTATTACATTCTTAGGAAATAAAAAATTTGAAAAAATATTATTAGATAAAGCTAAAATAAAAAAAGACTCTGTACTTTTGGAGTCAAAATTTAAAGAATTGCTTGAAGTCACATTCGATTGTTTTTGGCAAACAAATCAATCTGGTGAAATTGTATTTATTTCAAATAATATTTATGATAAACTTGGTTATAGAAAAAATGAAATTAAACTTATAAAATTAGATGATCTTTTTGCAAAAAATGCCCCCAATGAATTAAAAATACAATTTAGAGCAATAATGAATAAAAAAAATTCCTATAAAAATATTGAAGTTGTTTCTGCTACTAAATCGGGAGAATTCAAATGGTTTAAAGTTAGCGGAATTGTAAGATTTAATGAGAATAATGAATTTTCAGGATATATTGGTGCTTTAATTGATGAAACTTATGATCGACATAAACAATATGAACTCTATGTTAATAATAATACAAAAAGTTTAGCAAGAATTGCAGGAGCAATTGCTCATGAAATTAATAATCCATTAACATATATTTTATTATGTATTGATTCGTTTTTAAATCATCAAAATTCATTTGAAAAAGAAAATTTTGAAAAATCAATGAATAAAATACTTGAGATGAAAAAAAAGACTTTGAAGATTTCAAAAATTGTATCGAAGTTACAAGGACTATCGCTACAAGGAGTAGAGTTAATTAAGGTTGATTGTAAGCTTTCTGAAATTATTGATATGGCCATAAAATTTTGTCAGTACGAGTTAAAATCTTTAAATATCCCTTATTCAATTGAGCTTGAAAAGAATGAAAAGTTTGTAAACGTAAAAAAAGAGGAAATATATAAAGCACTAGTAAATTTAATTCATAATTCTATAGAAGCGACAGACAACGTAGAAAATCCTTGGATAAGGATTTCTCTAAGAAATGAAGATGACAATTACATTACACTTTCTATAATGGATAATGGAGAGGGGATTCCTCTAGATAAGAGGGCTAGCATATTTGAGCCATTTTATACTACGAAAGATTTTAAAAAAACCGGACTCGGATTAACTCAATCATATCAATTTGTTGAAAGGAATCATGGGGTCTTAAGTTTAGATCTTCAATCCGAATTTACTAAATTTTCAATGAAATTTAAGACAATAGAAAAATAATTCGTTTGTTAATTTAAAAAAATAATTGACAGTAATATTTTGATCAATTACAATTGCCCTGTTACAGATTAAATTAACACTAAAAAAAGGTGTGTTGCAATGAAAACAGGTATTTTTATTATTAAGAAAGTATATGAAACACCATGTTGTGTTTCTATTTCAATTTTTTCTTCTATTCATACCTCCTCTAATAATTGCAATTCCAATAATATCAATCCAAATAATAATAATAATAATAATAATAATAATAATAATAATAATAATTAATTCAATATAAAAAATTTCATAATTAAAATTTATTTACAGATATTTAAATAAACACGTTCTAGACATATGTTTACTTATTTTTTCTGTACTTATGTACCAACAACAAATCATAATTTGAGGTGTTTTATGTCTATTTGCGTATTATCTTGTGAATCACAAGTTGTTTCGGCTAGTGAGTTAAAAAAAGTTGAAAAACAAATTCATTTTGTGAAAACTTTTTTTCCTCAAAAACTTTCAGAGTCATTATCTTTATTAAAAGTTTCTGCTCCGCTATTTGTAGAAAAAGGAACAGGTATAAATGATGATTTAAATGGGATTGAGTATCCTGTATCTTTTAAAATTCCAGAATATAGTGATTTAAAAACAATAGAAGTTGTCCAGTCATTAGCAAAATGGAAAAGAATGATGCTTAAAATTTATGATATTCCTGTTGGAGAAGGTTTATATGCTGATATGAGAGCCATTCGTCCTTGTGATAAAATTGATGCCACGCATTCTGCTTATGTAGATCAATGGGATTGGGAAATTACTATTCATAAAGATCAAAGAGAATTATCGTTTTTAAAAGAAACAGTCGAAAAAATATATAAATCTATTAAAGAAACTGAAATGGAACTTTCAGAAAAATTTTCTGATTTTAAACCTATTTTACCAGAAAAAATTAAATTTATTCATTCCGAAGAACTTTTAGAACTTTATCCCCAATTAAGTCCTTATGATCGAGAAAGAGAAATTTGTAAAAAGCATGGAGCTGTTTTTTTAATTGGCATTGGTGGGAAACTTAAAAATGGGCAACCGCATGATGGTAGAGCTCCCGATTATGATGACTGGACAACAGAAACATCAGAAAAATATAAGGGACTAAATGGTGATATTTTAGTTTGGCATCCTAAATTAGAGTCCTCTTTTGAATTGTCTTCTATGGGAATTCGTGTAGACAGGGAAGCATTATTAAAACAACTCTCTTTAACGGGGCAAGAATCAAGATTGCAATTTTTATTTCATTCCATGCTGGAAAAAGGAGAGTTGCCTTTATCTCTTGGTGGTGGAATAGGTCAATCCAGACTTGTTATGTTCTTATTGAATAAGGGTCATATTTCACAAGTACAAGCTTCTGTTTTTTAAATGTATTGCCACAAATAATATCTTTTTGAGTAAAATAACCTGAAAAGATATTTTTTTAAAAAAATATCTTGTAAAATTAAAGATATAATTATTATATATAGATTAACTTCTAATCGTATTAGATGTTAATCTATTTTTTTTGTATTTCTGGTTCATTTTATAAATATAAATGTCAGTTGATTGTAAGAAGTAAAAAAAAAATCTAAAAAGCAACAACATTATAAAAGTGGTTACTTTATAATGTCTTGCTAAATAAGAGAAGATCATGAATAATATTCAATTAAAGAGACAGCTTTTAAAAAGTAGGGATTCCTTAGAAGGATTTACGCTTAAAAATAAGTCAATATTTTTTAAGGCCGATGACGAAACTACTATTAATTTATCTTTTGAAGAATCTATGAGTGGATCTGGAATTCCAAATGATTCCTCTTCAAATCAAATATTAAGATGGAGTTCTAAAGAGTTTGATCTTCTATTCAATTCACAAAAGCTAGATTTAAATGTCTATATTTCAATTCAAGAAAATGAATCCCCGATTAGTTCGGCGTTATATCAAAAATTAAAAAAGTTTAATTACATAAGTGATAACTACGAAAATGAATTTGATGCCCCCTGCCTTTATCTGTTAGGACCATTTTTATCTTGGAAAAGCCAATTTAATGTAACAAATGCCCCTGTATTTAAAATACCAATTTATTTAAAAAGAAATAAAGAAAATAAATTTTATATAAAATTTCAAAACAAAACTTTCTTGTTAAACGAAATATTAGTTTATTATTTAGAGCATTTTTTTAATATTAATTTAGAAAAAGAGAAAGAATTTTCTTCAGCAAATTATGCACTTCATTACCTTGTTGAGAATTTAACCAATCATAATATTGATGTTCAGTTTTTAAAGTATAAATATGACATTAATAGTCAAGAAGATAATAATTTAAATCAATTTTTAATTTATGATTTTATGTTTATAGATTTTATGGAGAATGATAACTTAACATTATATAAAGATTATAATAATATAATTAAGAATTTAGACAATAATAATTTAGTTTCAAAATTATTTTCAATTAAAGTTAAAGATGATCTTGATATTTTAAATTATGAAATTCAAAAAGAAAAATTTAGCTTATTTCCATATAAATTTGATTCCTTTACCCAAAATTTATTACAGCTAATTGGTAATAATGAGTCTGCAATAGCATCTTTTCCAACTGGTGTTGAAAAGTATAATTCAATATTAAATATAATGATAAAATATTCTATAACAAACAAAAGTGTTTTGTTTGTTTCTGAAAATAATAAAATATTTGAATATATTAAATCAGAATTAGAGTCTAAAGGAATATTGAATAAAATTGCTAAACTACCTAAGTTTTTAAATAGCAATAAATCTGAGATTTATGATCAAATATTTGAGTTTAAAAACTTTGAAAATCTTGATTTTAATGAAAATGATTTTAGAAATAATTTACATAAAATAAATCAAGTAAGGTTTGATATAAATGAATATATTAAAATACTGCAGGAAAAGCATTTAAAAAGTGGTTTAACTAATTTAGAGATCATACATAAAACCTTTTTAGCAAATAAAGAATTATATGATTCAAATATTTACCAAAAATTTGGCTTTATTGAATGGGAAAAATTATCTAATATTTTAGAAGAGATAAATGGAATACAGTATTTTTATATAAGATTAAATAATAATTTAGATAGCCCTTGGAGATATAAATTAGAAGTCACTTTGAAAAATAAATTATTATTTGATGAATTAATCAATATAAAAAATAATATTCATAATTTAAAAGGCAAAAAAAACTACTTACAATATAAAATAAACCAACATGTAATTCAAAATCAGTTGGAAGAAAATTTAAATCAATACTCAATGTTTATGAGCAGAAATTCAGGTAAATTAGATATTTCATATGACTATAAAAATTTATGGGAAAATCAAATTCTTTTCATAAATGATTTAAAATCTATCTCTATCACTATGCAAAGAATTTTAATTGATATGGAAGAATTTAAATCGGGTTATCATTCTATTAAAGAAGGTACTACTCCTAAATTAATTAAAGACTTAGAAGAATATATTAAAAGTGAAAATAAATTTTCAAAATATTTTACTAAAAAATATTGGGTAAATAGATCTTTAATTAAAAAAGTATGCCAAAAGTGGGATGGAACTACGAAACAATTTGAACATTATTTAAAGTATTTAAATTGTTTCGAAGAGTTAATGCATATCGTATCAAAAATAAGGTGCAATATTTATTTGGAAAGTAATAATCATGAATATATTATTGATTATATTTATAAAATTCAAGTGGATATTGAAAACATTTATGATCTATTTCAAGATGCAAAACAAACATTGACTGAAAAGCATTATCAAGAAGCAATCCAGTCATTCTATAGTTATAAAAATATAATTCAATTGATCAAAGAAATTTCTGAAACCATCAATCAAATTGAAGAATGCGATCAAAATATAAATAAAGAATGGAACAAATTATCTCATTATATCCAGCTTGATAAAATACAATTAAATTCAACTGAAAAGAAGATAAGTTTTATAAATGTAATGATTGATAGAATTGATGACATTGACTTTATGCACCAGTATAATAAAATTGTTTGCAATTTACAAGATAAATATAATTTAGTGAATTTAGATATCGATATCATTGAATCATTATCACACCATAAATCTAAATGGAAAGATATTGTTTATTCTTCTGTAATTTTAGGTTGGTTTAGTGATCTTTTGTCTTATAATCCTGCAATTAAAAATTATGGTCGAGAAACCATTCGCTCTTTATTCTCTGATCTCAATGAAATTGATGAATATGTGAAATTTAATTTAAATGAATATTTTAATTATAAAACCACTGAAAATTTTAAAAATGTTAAAGACCATAAACTATATCATAATTTAATTACAAAATTGACAGATGAATCTTCTTCTAAGCTATTACCAGATGAAGTTCAATTATTTTTAAAAATGAAATCTTGTTGGTTATTAAACCCAAAGGATGTTAGCCGTTTTCTTCCTTTAGTAAGTGAAATGTTTGATCTGTTAATTATAGATGATGACTCTAAGTTAAATTTAGATCGAGTGATTCCTTCAATCTATAGGTCTAAAAAATTATTAATGATAAAAAATAATGATAATAATTTAGGTTCATTAATATTAAATGACTATAATAAAGATCTAAACTATCAAAGTAAAGATCTAAAATATTATATAGAAAAAAAATCTTCTTCTACTACTTTTAAAAATGCTACAGGTGAATTTAATGAGTCTTTGCTTTCGTTTGCAAATTATGCATTTTATTTAGGGGAGTTAAAAATTATCCCATCTCCTTATAAATTTCTATCAAGTAGTGAGATTGAATTTTATGATTTAAATACAATACATAATATTTCACTTAAAAATGAGAGTTTTTATGAGTCTGATTTTGTTTTAGAGACTCTCTTAAAAGAAATAAATATATTTCCGATAAAATCATACGCAATCATTACCACAAGCATAGAGCAGTCTTTGTTTTACAAAGAAATTTTAAATATGAAGTTAAAACAAAATCAAAAATGGAATTTGCTTGTTTCACGACTTTATGGAAATGATAGTTTTGATTTAGAAACAAAAATTGTAATAAAAGATATAAAAAGTATAGGAAATGAAAAATTTGATACGGTTATATTTTCAACTGGCTCAGTCTTTTCTCAAAATAAAATTGATTACTCTGAAACCCTAAAAATATATCGTGATAATAATTCAAATATACTAATAAATAACTTAATTTCTTCTGTTAAAAATAAGTTGATAGTTATAAATACCATTCCTTTGTATTTAATGGAAACAAATGATAAATCCTTTACAGAAAATTATAATATGTGCATTTTAGGGCGATTTTTAAAGTTTACAAAATCGCTATCAGAAAAAAATTATGAAAAAGCATTAAATATTATAAAATCTTTTAAACCAAAAAATGGGTTAGAAAATTATAAACCAAGCGAGTTTTCACAATTTGTAAAAACAAAATTAATGGATTTAGGATATAAAGTATTAGAAATGTTTGGTCATAATAATATCTATCTCGATTTAGTTGTTCTTCATCCTTTTCACGAAAATTATTTTGTATTGGGTATTGAATGTGATGAGTGTATTTTGCATTCTTCACAACATTTTGGTGATAAAATTGATATAAGGGATAAAAAGCTTATAGAAAATGGATGGAATATTGAAAAAATATATTCCATAGATTGGCTAAAAAATTCTGAAGAAGAGTTGCTTCGTTTGAATTTACTAATCAAAAATTTAATACAAATTAAAATGGATATAGATGAAACAACTTCCTATATCGATGTGCAAGTTCAAGAACCAAAATTTGAATTTGATCCTGGGCGTTTTCAATTAAAAATGGGTGTCCTTTAATTTTTTTCTAATATCTTTTCTTTATTTTTTAAAAAATGCTAAATCATAATAAAATTGCAAGTCTTAATTTAAATTAGATTTGTATTTATTATTACTAAAGGAAATAGATATGATAACAAATACTTTATCTTCACCAAAACTTATAAAAATAGAAAATTCCGATACAATTACCGAAAAATCTGTATTTGAATTATTTAAAAGAACTGAAATTTTAAATGAAATGCGTTATAACTTATTAAAACCAGAAAATTTTGGAATTATTAAATTAGAAATTGATAAAAATGCTTTAAGAAAAGGTATTTTTAAAGTCTCTGAAATTGAGTGCATTTTTTCAAATGGCTCCGAATATTATCATAAAGCAACAAGTCAATTATTTTACTCTATTGATATAAAAACATTAAATTCATTAGAAAACGATGGATCTTATATTTTTATTACAATTCAAGACTATTATCTTGATTCTGATAATATGCAATATTATTTACCAAATCAAAAGCACTTTATTAGAGAATGTATCAATTCAGAAAATAGTATTTATACAACTGAAAAAAATATCAATCTTGTTGTTGCAAATACACCTCCCACAAATTGTGGATTTTTGCCAATTGCAAAATTGAAATTAAGTAAAAACGGCTTGGAACTAGATGATTATAATCCACCTGTTTTTAATATAAAAACCGACCAAAAAATTATTGCAAAATTAGAAAGTTCAATGGAACTTATCAATAATAAATTTCTCATGGTTAAAAAAGATATTGAAGATAACAAAAGTGAGCTTAATCCAAAAAAATATCACGACCATTTTATAAAAATTAAGCATCTATCTAATTCATTAAATATGATGGAACAGGCATTAAATGAAGATCATATTTTACCCAAAGATTTTTATTTAACTTTGAATAAAATATTTGCAAATGTTATTTCAATTAACACCAATATCAATTTACCTAAATTACCTGATTTTAAATATTTAAATATTGAAGAGTATTTTACTTCATTAATGGATCTTATGAATGAAATTTTAAATAAAGAAATTTCTGAAAAATATAAGTTATATTTATTTACCAAAAAAGATAATTTGTATTATTTAAAACTTCCAAAACAAAACTCCTCAATTTACAAAATTGCTCTTAAAAAACCTGCTCGTGTTTCAGATGCTCAATTAATGGAATGGCTTCATGCTTCTCTTATTTGTGAAAAAAATGAATATCATTTTATGATTGAAAAACGCAGTTTAGGTTATGAACGAAAACATGAGCATGCAGATATTGAAATTAATTTAAAAAATGAATACTTATTTTTTAATGTAAAACTTGCACCAGATCAGGCTTTAAATGACAACACACTTGTCATTTCCCAAAGCAACTCGAAGTATAGTTTATTTGAACCCGATGCCATTGTTCTTTATTGGGAAATGAAGGGGTAGGTGAGTTAGGGGTTTATATAATTTTTAGTTACAAACTTTAGTTTTGAAAGCTTCTTCAACTTGATTTACTTCAGATTTTAATTTATTTTTTTCTGACTTTAAACTTTCAAATTTTGCTTGGAGATTTTTATATTTTTCAAAGTTTTTTGATTTTTCTAAAATTTTAAAATTTTCAAATCGAGTAATAAATTCGTCAACTTTATTTAAATCAATTTTTAATATAGCAATATTGGCTTTTATATCACAAGGATCTGTATATTTTTTTAACCTATCTGGAATACCTTTTATTACACTTTCATTTGTATTTAGATCTTTTTCTAAATATTCAATTTCAATTTCATTTCTTGACTGAATTGGAATAACTGTAAAGCGAGGAATTTTTTGCCCTTCTTGTAGTTCTGATGCAAAAATAAAGAAATATTCATTGTCTATATTAACGTTCCAATTGTTTTCTGTATTAATAATATCATTGAGATTTGAGCAATTAGTTCCACCATCATAAGCTTTTTTAATAGCATCAATATTAGAATTTTCAGAAATAATAATTGAATCTTTTGTATTTTTTACAAACTTACAATTTTCAGACCATCTTTTATCATTTAATTTGTCTTTATTTAAAACTAATTTATATTGAATATCTCTATTTAAAAATCTTCTTACTAATTTAAAATCTAATTCTGTGATATCTACTTCTTTAGGATGATTAGTTGATAAAGTATATAATGAAGTATCTGCATCAGAAATACTTGCTGAAGCTATTCCAGCAAATTTAGAAATAAAAATTTTAATAAAAGGAACATCATTAACTTTAATTTGTGTTGCTGCTAAATATATAGAAGATGATTTTTTATCTTTATCATCCTCATTTGCTATAAACATTTTTTCACCAGGAAAAGTTAAATTCACCTTTTGATCGGTTCCTACAGAGGATTTAATAATATACCCACTTTTATCTGCTTTTGGAATTTGATAAGTATTTTCACCATGTATAAATCTATTTATTGTAATGTCACACTTAGATTTTGCAGGCAATTCAATTGTATTATTTGAACTACTCTCATCTAATTTTAATTCTATTTTGTCATTTTTATAATTTGTATCAGGACAATTTATATCTAAAGAAACAGGTAAATTTGCAACTTTTACACTATCTATATTTTGATTTGCTGAAAAATTAATTTTAAGCATTTCTCCATTATATTGATTGCCATTTTTTTGTTTATTTTTACCTTCCATTTTAGAAACACCACAGCTAATAAATGCTAATGAAGTGATTCCATAAATTCCAAACTTTATTAATTGATTCATTCTAACTCTTTCTCCATGTTATTTATGTTACATTTAAATTTTATTTTTTCTAGAAGTCAATATTATTCATTTAATTAGGTTTTATTCCCCTGAATTCAGATATATGAATGATTATCAGGTTGTTTATAATATTTGCTGATAAAAACGCAGAATAATTTTTTAATTCATTTTTGTATAAAAGGTTTTCTGCAGCTTGAACTTTAATATTTGCTCTTTCCTTAGGGTCAGGATTTGCTTCTGTTTTGAATAAAACTTTATCCTCTACGAGATCATAATGGATATCATTAGATATTGTAAATTTTTTCAATGTAATATCACAAGTTCCTTTGTTTGGAATTTCAAAATTACTTTTTTCATTGTTAATTTCTATATCATCTTTTGAATAATTTGCTTCTTCACAATGTATTTTTATAAAAATTGGGATATTATTTATTTGTATATTGTTAGCAGTTCCTTTTGAAGACATATTAAAAGAGGTCATTTCCATTTTTTTACTATTATTTTTGCCTTCTTTTGTTGAAGAGCCGCAGCCAATTAAGGCAAATGCAGCAATTGAGCAAACTCCTATTTTTTTAAAAGACATTTTATCCCTCAAATGATTATGTGATATAATTAAATTAAAATTTTAAGTTCAACTAGCCTTTTTCATTTGTTTAAAAAATGATCAAGTTTAGGCTGAATATCTATTTTATATGTAATCGTCTTATTATATTGCTTTATTGTGACAATATGCTCGACGTTTTATTAATTTAGTATAAAATTTAGTATTTAGAAACTTAATTTAATATTTATTTTAATGCACAAGTTTTAAATAAACAATATCTAAAAAATTAAATTCATGCGATGTGATAAATATTTTTTAGATATTTTTTTCAATTCAAAATTAAATATAATTATTAAATTCGCTTTTATTTATTGCACATTGTGTTCTGGATTAAGTATTAAAATGCTTTATATATTGAAAATCATTATCATTATTGCAAAGAAGGCAATACTTATGTATTAAAATAAAGGTGATTCGTTTTGAATCTATTTTCATAGCTTATTTATTAAAAATTATAAAAATTTTTTCAAACATTTAAAATGAAATAGGAATTTACAGAATGCTTAAAAATAATGTACCAAGTGGTCCTATAGAAGATAAATGGAAAAAACATGTTTTTGAAAGTAAATTAATCAATCCGGCCAATCGAAAAAAATTTTCAGTAATTGTTGTTGGCACTGGATTAGGGGGCGCTTCCGCCGCCTCTACTTTAGCAGAAGCAGGTTATAAAGTTGATGCCTTTTGTCTCCAAGATACTCCTAGAAGGGCTCATTCTATTGCGGCACAAGGGGGAATAAATGCATGTAAAAATTATAAAAATGATGGTGATTCCACCTACCGATTTTTTTACGATACGGTAAAGGGCGGGGATTATCGCGCTAGGGAGGCCGGTGTTTATCGCTTAGCAGAATTATCAAATAAGGTTATTGATCACTGTGTTGCTGTTGGCGTTCCTTTTGCGCGAGAATATGGCGGATTATTAGACAATCGATCTTTTGGTGGCACACAAGTTGAAAGAACCTTTTATGCAAAAGGTCAAACTGGTCAGCAGCTGTTACTTGGAGCTTATCAAGGGATGATGCGTCAAGTATCAGAAAAAAATATTACAATGCATTCTCGCAAAGAAATGATCGATCTTATTGTTGTGGAAGGAAAAGCGCGCGGTATTGTTGTTCGCGATCTTTTAACAGGAGCAATAGAAACGTATTCTGCAGATGCTGTTGTTTTAGCAACGGGTGGTTATGCAAATTTATATTATCTTTCTACAAATGCTAAACCATCGAATGCAACCGCAATTTGGCGCGCTTATAAAAGAGGAGCGGGTTTTGCAAATCCATGTTTCACCCAAATCCACCCAACCTGTATTCCTATTGCGGGTGCAGAACAATCTAAGTTAACACTAATGTCAGAATCACTAAGAAATGATGGACGAATTTGGGTTCCAAAAATAAAAAATGAAAAAAGACTTCCTAATGAAATTCATGAAGAAGATAGAGATTATTTTTTAGAACGCTGTTACCCAAATTTTGGAAATTTAGTACCACGTGATGTTGCTTCACGTGCTGTTAAAAAAGTATGTGATGAAGGTTATGGTGTAGGAAGTTCTGGACTTGCTGTTTACTTAGATTTTAAAGATAAAGTAGCAAGCCAAGGAAATAAATTTTTAGAAGAAAAATACGGTAACTTATTTCAAATGTATGAAAAGATAGTAGGAGATAATCCTTATCATTCTCCTATGAAAATTTATCCTGCCATTCACTATACAATGGGAGGGCTTTGGGTTGATTATAATTTAATGTCTAATATCCCTGGTCTATTTGTATTAGGAGAAGCAAACTTTAGTGAACATGGTGCAAACCGTTTAGGAGCAAATGCTCTTTTGCAAGGACTGGTAGATGGCTACTTTATTTTACCAAGCACACTAGGTAATTATTTAGCAAATACTCATTTATCCCCTGTTCAAAATAATAAAGTAGAATTCTCAGAATCTATAGAAAGCAACAAAGAAAAAATTCAAAAATTAATAAAAATAAATGGAAATATTTTAGCCGACACCATTCATGACAAACTTGGAAAATTAATGTGGAATGCTTGCTCTATGTCGCGAAATAAAGAAAAGTTGCAATACACATTAAATGAAATTCCAAAAATTAAAGAAGAGTTTTGGAATCATTTAAAAATCCCAAAGGATGCTAATACATTAAATCAAGAATTAGAAAAGGCTTTGCGTGTTTCCGATTATATTGAACTTGCAGAGCTTATGTGCCGAGATGCACTTGCGCGCGAAGAATCCTGCGGCAGCCATTTAAGAGAGGAATATCAAACTTCAAACGGCGATCCACAACGTAATGACAAAGACTTTAGCCATATTGCTTGTTGGAAATTTACAGAAGAAAATAAAGTACCAGAAAGGCTTATAGAACCTTTGGAATATGAATACTGCAAGCCAACTCAAAGAGATTACCGTTAAAAAAGAATTATTTTTTATCTGAAAAATAATACATATTTTTCAGATATATGAACAGAAAAAATAATTTTATAGTTAACTATTTAATAATAAAAATAATTTGTAAAAATTTAAATACCAGAATATAAATTTCAAGTTTTGAAATATTCATAAATTTTTATGAATATCTTTTCTATTTTGTTCCATTTAAAAGAATATGTTATGAATATTAATCAAAAAAAATTATCTCACATGTTAGAAGTCTTTACTACTAAAATTCATGAAATTACATTAAATAATCCAAGTTTATTTCCCGCTTTATTTGCTGACCTAAATGCATTGAATGATCCGGAAACAGATAGGTTTAAAGAATGTTATGCTTACATGCTTGCGCAAATTGAAACTAATTTTATAGCAAAGGCAGATGTTCAAAAAAATAGCAATCTTAGCAATTATTTAGAAGAATGGTTTCAACCTCTTACGTCTTCTTTTATTTTAAAAGCTGTTCTTCCTAATAATGGCCTTTTCAAAACAAATACTTTAAATGAAAATACTTTATTTTATTTAAACGAAAATTCTTCTGAAAATAAAATATTTTGTAATAATTTACCCATAACATTGCAACCAAGTGTCCTACCAATAAGTGCATTTTACAAACAAAATGAATGCTAGTAAATTTTTTATAGAGAGTGGTTTTTGATTTTATTGATGGTATCGAGATAATTCCAAGGCAACCAATCTTTTGGGTTTTGTTTCCAAAAGTTT
>RRZT010045854.1_pt1 | contig 45972 bp, 35 predicted proteins | sample 2165551 | NCBI WGS metagenome assembly RRZT01 (sample SAMN10456910, study PRJNA506462) | wastewater metagenome | biome: wastewater; feature: sludge; material: wastewater sludge; isolation source: wastewater sludge with Escherichia coli K12::gfp cells carrying plasmid... | place: USA: Moscow, Idaho... | reverse complement strand
CTCGCATGGAATACAACGGTGGTAACTACTCTAAAGCTGACTTGAAAGATCGTGTAGAAACTTACATCAAAGAAAACGTTAAATCGCGTTTCTGTGAATTGTTCCGCATCATTCCTGAAGTTAGTTTCACTGCTGCAGACGAAGCACGTGGTTACAGCTGGACCTTGACTATCAAGATCTACGGTAACAACATGAAGACTGTTCAAACCTTGATCATCGAAGCTCATCGCGCCGATGAATTGACTAACAGCACCGAAGGTGTGTTAGCATAACACATAATACTAAAGGGACTAATACTCCCTTTAGTAAATTATAAGGAATCTTAGAAATGGCTCGTCCAACTAATGTGTTCGAAGAACAAGAAGGCATGTACACTGATGGCGTTCAAACCCCAGTAACTGACTTGCGCCAAGGCGCGTCAATGGGTTACGCACCTGATATCGCATCTTGGGTATCTCATCAGCCATACACTTCTCGTCCTTTGATTGTATATCTGTTAGAAGCTCCTTTGGCTTTTAACAAGTTGCCTAATGGTAATCGTTACATTGCTGCTTTGCGCCATATGGTAGAAGCAATGCCAATGACTGTAGAAGGTCTGAACTCTCGTTTGGACGTTACTACTGATGACTCTACTCCATTTGGTGCTGGTGGTCAAAAACACGAAGTATTCACTAACGTTATGGAAGTTGCTCCAGATATTAACTTCCAATGGCGTGAACGCTTGGGTAAAGGTATCTATCGTTTCTTGAGTCAATGGATTCGTTTGACAATGATGGACCCAAATACCAAGTATGCAACCGCAAACACTATTGAAGGTGTTGAGTTGACTGATGCTTTGCCTGACCAATACTCTATGTCATGTTTGTTCATTGAACCTGATCCATTGCATCGTACAGTAGTACAATCATGGGTTGTAACTAACATGTTCCCTAAAACCACTGGTGACTCTACTGGTAAACGTGACTTGGCTAACCCTGCTGCTGTAGTGGACATTCAAGTACCATTTGCAGGTATTGCTCAGTTTGGTGCTGGCGTAGATGCATTTGCACAAAAAGTATTGTCTGCTAATAGCTTGATTGGTGCTGACCCACATCGTCGTAAATCTTACGTAGATGAAATCTCTGCACGTGTAGCAGACCAAGACTTCGGTTATGATAAATCTAAACAGACTTTGATTGACCAACAAGTTTAATCTAATAGATAAACTATAATACCTATAGAGACCGCTACAACGGTCTCTATAGGCTTATTATGGTCTTGGCAATAGTCGTGCCTACCTTGTGCTCTTAAATAGCGCTAGCGGGCTTGTTTTTGGCCTTAGTGATCAATTGCTCTCGTTCACTAACAGCAGTATCCATGTTATCAGTAGTTTTATAACTGATTTGTACACCTTCATGTTCATTTTTGAATATACCTGTTTTATTTCTTAGTTTATTCAAACGTGTGGTAACAGCTTTTTTAATATTATCAGAACATCCATATAGAATCTTTTCTGCTAATTCAATTTTGTAAATTCCTGCACCATCTTCCAATTGGTCTGGTGTCGTAGCTTGTTTAAATTTGCTCATGTCTTGATTCCTAATTTATCTTGTTAGTAGTTAGTAAATTTTGTAAAAATAAATGCATAAGATGTACCAAAAAATAAAAGGTTAACATAATACCACTACCATCCCCTGAGGGACAGTAGTGGGAAATACATTTTTAATTAACCACCCAACGCTTCCGCAGCCAAATCTTTCAATGCTGAACGCACAGCTTTGATGTCAGCAGTTGCTTTAGTGGCTTGGATTTCTAATGCGCCAGTTACAACACCATGGTTGATGATTGGTTCACCAGTACCTGGATGGCGGGTTTCTTTGGTATGTTTCATTACAGTCGTGTAAGAATCACGTCCTGGCAATGGATATGTACCTGTAACACGAGCATCTTTCTCTTTGCCTTCCAACATGGTGATACCGTATTCACCGGTTACATGTTCGGCTGCAGCTGCAAACGTATGCAAGCCATCAGTTACACGTTTGTATTCTTCTGTAGGAATACCTGTGGTGGCTTCAAACAAAGATACCTTTTTAGTTTTACCATCAACTTCCATTTCAACTTCTTTACTTGCTGCAATGGTCATCGCTTCCGCATCAGTGCTTGTGTGGTCTTTCAATTTACCAGCAGCGTCCAAGATAGATTGGTTGATTTCTTTTGACATTTGTCATTTCCTTTAAATTCGAATTTAAGTTTAGTTTTGTTAGTGAGGTTATTCTCACATATAAGTACAATCGATAAGAAATATTATCCTAGCTATTGACACATTGATAATATATAGTTGTTAAAATTTTAAATCAAGTAACCGTCATAGTGGGCGAACCCACTATGACGATTAGTATAGTTTTTAAACTAGTTTTAACTTAACACGAAATTCACCAATGTACAGATAGCTATTTGGTTTCGCTATAGCTCGTACAGTAATGTCATTAGGGTCAGTTGGATTTACTTCAAACACTGTTTCAATTGATTCTTTACGAAGAGCTAAATATTTACCCATGATAGCAAAGAACGACTCATGATTAAGAGGAGTTGATTTAGGCATCTCCAATATCAAGTTAGTACCTTTTACAATTTCCCATTGTTTACGTAAATGTATACGATGATAAGTAAACGTATCACCGCCTGTATATTTAGAATCAGGAGTACTGTCTAAAGTCAAGGTAGTGTTGTCTATATCTGGATCATCTTGTACTACACCATCAATAGGATAAGGAAAAGCATACAGAATAAACTTTGACTCATGTGTCGTTAGATTTGTTTCATTGATAGCACGAGTGATATTGTCTTCTTCAGACTGATTAGGATTTACAACAATCGTTCTTGCCATTTGTTTAATTCCTTTATATTACCATTTTTCGAAGAAAGATCCTTCTTCTTTTTTCTTAGGTTTATTATCACTTAACCAACCACGTTCGTCCGCAATTTCTTTCAACATAGACATACCGCTGTCCTCCATGGCCACTCCATCTAGTTTAGAGCCTTGTAGAACGTCTAGGACGAAGTCTTTTGTCAGGCGAATAGATTCGTATACCTTTTCACCAAAGTCCTCCAGAGAGTGACTCAGGAGCTTCTCTGCACATGGGATGCCTTGTTCAAGTACATGGTCAAAAGTAACAATGTTTTTAATTACTTTAATTGATTGACCATTACCATCGATATAGTCATCAGAGAAAGAACGAATTGAGAACGCTACGTTTTCACCACTAGATTGTAAATCACGTTCCAACGCAGGACCAAACGGACCACTTGGTTTAATCTTGGCAACGATACCTACTACTCTGTTTCCTTCGTAGTCAGTATAGTTTTCTTCATCTAACCAGATGGCGCGGAAAGTACAACAGACCTTTTCTGTGTTGATTTCATTCAAACGACGGGTATACATCTTGAATTTCTTACCCAAATTTGTTTCTAGATGGTATCCGTTGATTTCGTCTACAGATGGGTGACGGTATTCTGCTTTTAACATGCCTTTAGCAATGCGGCGCACCAATGAACTAGACTCATTGAATAAAGCACGCACTGAATTTGCATCGCTATAATGGTCACCTTTATTATTAGGTGAGTTAAGAGCACCAATACAGAGAGTATAGCAACCATCTTCATCTGGTTTCAATACACCTTGTTTACCACCTATTTTCTTTAAACGTGTTACTTCTAACAGCGGCCCTCCACCGCCGCCCATCCCAGAGAAAGAAGGGGCACTTCTTCCTTGGAGTTTATTGCCACCTAAGATGGCGCTTATTGCTGTCATTCTGCTCATTATTAATTCCTTAAATAAAAAGGGTTGTTTATTGTTGTTCAGCCATGATTTAATAACACCCTAATTATCAAGACTTATTAGTATCGTAGAATACGTTCAATACGTTCTACTTTTTCTGTAGGATCAATCAAAGATGAAATAATACCTACATCAGTATAGTTACCACCAATACGTGACATGGTGTTAGTAGCTGCATAGTCTACAGCATCTAAAGAAATGAACGATGGAGGATTTGCTACATCGCCTTCAGATGAAGCGACTACTTGACGGTAGTATTTTGTCTTATCTGTTTTATCACGAGAAGTAACTGAGATAATCACAGAGATCTGTTCAGGACGTTTACCTACAGATACACCAGCATACTTAGGCGCGCTGTCGTATATCTTACAAGCATCATTGTAGTCAAAACCCCATGGGTAATTACCTTTACCGATGAATTCACTGTATACTTCACCAATAGTAGAGTTGTCTACCAATAAGTTTACGTCAGGGATTACTGTAGAACCAGCATCAAATACAAATTCATAATAATCTTCATCATTGATCTTGATCAGATTAAATTCATCTGGTGTTAATCTTACATGAGCACATACACTATTTACACCATAATACATGTCGTCTACTACCCATATGAAATAACCGAATACTTCATTGTGGGAGCCTACTTCAGCTAAACCAGCTTCTTGGTAACGTCTAGGGAATAAAATCTTACAACCTTTAATTGTAAACACCTTACCATTATTTACTTTTAGGTTTTCTTTGATCTTCTCTGGTACACGGATTAATTTATTTACATCCATTTTAAACCTCATGGTATAATAATAGACGAAGCTATAGTAGCCTCGTCTATTAGATTTGATTTAGTTATTTACGTTCAATAGCTAACTGAGTCAATACCCATTCAGTAACCATGTTAATTACTGCCAGAGTAGCACATTCGTTTACAGACAAGCTAGGATCTTTTTCATGTTCGGCATTAATGCCCAATAAGATCTTACACGCGTCGTCATTCTTAAAGCAAATGTTACAAATGATATCTAAGCAGATGTCATTAGGGTTAGTTACTTTCTCAGCAGGCAAAGCCATCAAGTATTCATTTACTTTCTCAGCAACTTCTGCAGCATTACCATTGTAAGCTTCAAAACCACTCAGAGTTTGTACAATGCCGTCAACCAATACTTGACGTGCTACTTTAGCTTTACGGCCACCAAAGTCGCTTTCGGCCTCACGTACAGAACGATTCCATTCCATTTCTAACTGTTCACGATGTTCTTCTACAGAAGCTACGTGACGTGCAGTCACACGACCAGACAAGTTACCCAATAACAAATCAGTGCTATTGCGTTCATCTTTAATCCAATCATCATAAACGTCACCGTTTACAATCAAAGTTTTAGTAGATGGAATTACTTTTTCAATGATCTTACCTGATTTGATGGATGCATTGTGGCTTTGCAAGTAACGTTTGATTTCGTTAGCACCGGCACCGCGAATGAATGAAAGGTATTCGTTAGCAGCAGCTAAAGGTACGCCATCCATACGGTCCATAGAACCAGCCAAAGCATTAGCAAACAATACCAAAGCAATAGAGCGATCTAGACCTACTGGGCCACCACGTAAGTTTTCTAACAAACGAGTAATGCCAACAGCTACAGTTTCATTCCACAGACCAGCAATAAACTCTACAGGTGTAACGCCCATGCGTTTACTGCCATCAGAAATCCATTGTGCAATAGCTACACTGGTAAAACGATCAGCAGTAGAGATAATGGTGTTGATGAAATCTGTGTCTTCAGTTGTCAATTCAGCAATACGTGGTTTAGAAATGCCTTCACCGTTGTATTCAGTAATAGGAGCTGCACGCTCAACCATCGCAGAGAAACTATCATCTTTTACAATAGCAGGAATACGTTGGAATTGTAAATCTGTATTTAACAATTCATGTACACCCAAGGCATCAATACGATTCTTAGCACGTTCTAAATAAGAACGATAAACAGGTAATACCAAACTGTGTGCACGTTCTAATACACCTTGGAATAAAGGAATGTATTTTTCACTTTGTTCTTTCATTGCCGTTTCGTATTGTGAACAGTTATTGAAAGCATCGCTATCTTTATTCATTTCTACAACTGCTGCCATAGCTTCTGGTTCGTCGTAAGCTTCCAATGAAGGCAGCTCCATGACAGAACTAGCAATGATATCAACAGGAGTACCTGGAACTGTTTTAATGGCATAGCCAGAAGCATCTACGTTATTGGCAATGTTTTCAGCTGTTTGTAATAGTGGTTTAGCAATCATTATTTAATTCCTTTAGTCATGGTTGTTAAACGCGAGTTAATGTTAGTGCAAATTACATTAGTCATCACATCAGGAGTCAAGGTAACACTACCCACAGTACCGGCTGTAACATTTGTAATCATGTTATTACAGATTAACTGCGCCAACTGTGCTGCAGCACTCAGAGCGATGACGCTATCTGCTTTTTGTTTACTCATTATAATTATCCTTAAAAAGATTGGGAGGGAGCGACCCTCCCGTAGAGATTAATCTTCTAAATACATCTTAGCCATCATCTTACTTGCATTGGCTAACAATACATTTGCGGTTCCTAAAGCCATAGGGCTATTCACGATACGTGCAAAGACTGACTTACCACCAAACACCGCATCAATCTCCGTACCAGTTTCGGTAACAGGAACATATGGAAGAATTTCACCAAAGGTAGTTTTCAACTGATTAGCGAATACACCTTTGTCACCTACTGACATAGAAAAATCTTTAGTAATATAGATATTGATTACAGCAGTATCTACTATTAATGGATTACCGTCTACACGATAAGTCTCATCTACAGAACCAGTAAATCCTTTACCGTTAACCAGTTTAGAATTACGGTACATTACAGCATTACTTTTGTTTGTCAATTCAGCAAGTGAATCAGACATATCTTCAATATCACCATTATAGAAAACTTCTATCTTTTCAACAATACCTTTATATTTAGCTTTAGGTGTTTGACGAGCTAAACGAGATAATGCTTCTAAACCGGCGTCATCAAACGCGCCTGAGTCAGTAGTAAGAGAATCCTCCATGATACATAAAATGTCATTTACGTCTACAGCAGTACCTGGTTTTATTAGACGATGGATCTCTTGATCAAAGTTAACAACTATGCTTCTCATCTTAGTTGTACTTACACCCATTGCTTTAGCAGCTTTAACAGTCAGAGCAGATGAGTCCTCGATTGTCAATTCAGATTCAAGTAAAACAACATTCAGCATTTTACCTGCTTTATAAGCTACGTTATTTTTATTCAATGGATCAGGAGTAAAGAAACCACTATTATAACTTAAGATATCTCCTTCATTTACTTCTTGACCTAATTTGACAAAAGGTAAGATTTCATGTGGAATAATTAAGTCACCATCTCTACCATATTTACGACCTAATTCAATACGGTGTTCTTTACCGTTTTCATAAGTCACAATTAAAGCAGCATTGTCTAAATACGTTACTGTTCCTTTTCCTTTAGCAGAACTAGCAAATGTACTAGTACTACGTTGAGCCAATAATTGTTCATACCCTGTGCGAACAGGTAATATCTCATAGCCAATAGAAGGAATCGTGTGGTCATTCTGAACGGATATGAAATTGGTTCTTTTCGGCCTTATGTTCTATTAGGTTCGTTACTCCTAATACTGTCATTAGATTGACAGCTCATTTTTATCAAATGAGAGCAGACTATATCTTCTAGTCGTTGACTAGCTTCCTGTTTCGCTACACTTGTAGCTGATCGAGTGGTGTACTCTGTTAGTCGTTGAACGTTCTACTCGTTGAGTAGCTTCGCTGCGGATTTCCTAATCTTCATTTCTTTTACTATACCTGAATAGTTAATTCAGCCCTTATCTGTATCGCTACGATAAGTTAGTGTATGAAGCTCTAAAGGGGTCCCCGTCAATTAAAGAAGTTTTCATTCATGTATCGCCACATGAAGCAACCTAGTTAAATTAATAACTGTTAATCGTCACCATCTACACCTGCAAATGTCAAAGCAGAAGTACTGTAGATCTTAGTAGGATTTAATTGTGATGGATCATTGGAATCAATAGGTGTAGAAATACCATACACGTTATTGAAGTTAGCATCTGGAGATAAGTAAACATTCAATGCTACGTTACCACTATCCACAGTTGCTTCAGAAATAACACCCAAATCATTCTTGTGATATGTACGAGTACGTTTCACCATAGACTGAGCACTACGTCCACCGGTACCTGAGAAGATCACAGCTTCATGATGTTTCAAGTTTTGAATAGGATTCAATTCATTGTAAGGAGCTTTAGCAGTATCAGTTAGAATGTCCATCCAGATAGCTTCTGGATGTAATTCAATAGCAGCACTACTTCTATTACCTTTGGTGTAATATGTTTCAACTGATTTACTCAATTGAGAATAGATTGCACCTACCATCCGTTCGTAACCTTTAATCCGCTGCATAGAGCCATCAACTTCATCAGGGTGATCACGAGTAACTAATAACTGAGCAGAACGAACTAACAAATCACGGAATGTGGTTGGTTCTTTCATTTCAATTAATAATTTCTCAGTAATCGGATCTACGAACAACTTATTTAACATATCTAATTTACGTAAATAACGCATGGTAATCTTTTTAGATTCTAATACATTTAAATAAACAGGTTTATTGTTAAATTGATAGAATGAATATTCACCTATTTGATCAGCATACAAGTTAAAACCATTTAAGATTAAACTGGCTACAGCATCTTTACGGTTGTAGACAATAGCTAAATCAGAGAAACGAATAGCATGTTCTTCTTTGGTCAGATTCAAACGTGTACCAGCCATTACTTCGCGGTAGCTGATTTTGAGTTTCTTCAATAAGCTTTCTAAACCCATCTCATAGCCCAAACAAATACCTACAGGAATCGTTTTACCCAATACATTCAGTTCACAAGCTTCCACTGGACCATCGTTAGGATTCAAACCGATCATTTCTTCCAATGCAGGTAATTCATCTAAAGAGTCTTTACGTTTTACGTATAGATTATTCTTAGAATCAATTACAACCGGCCACTTCTCTTTAGCAGTAGTATATAGACCAATGAAAGTCATCTTAGTAGATGTTTCGGTTTCCATTACTAACTGTTCACCGAATCTACCTTGACGTGCTTGATAATCCAAGTAGAAGAAGATTTCGTATTCTTTAGATACTACTGTAAATGTTTTAAATTCAGTAGCCAGAATAGAATATAGAGATGGAACAGCAGCCGTAGAATCAAACACGTTACCACTACGAGAATCTTTTACTAATGTGTTGGTTTTATCTAAAGAAGCCGAACGAATCTTATTGGTGATCCAACGACCGTAATTAAACTGACGACGTTCTACTAAATCAATAAACACTTTACCATAGTAACTAGTCAAAGCAACACGACTAGAGTTTACTTTACGAATAGGGATATCGCCTTTTTGTTTACGCATCACATATTCGCGGCCATTCACTTTAAAGACACCATTTTCATTTAGTTTAGGAATCTTAAAGCGAATAGAACTGGTTTGTCCTTCAATTGGTGTATACTTTACAGTGTACATCTCATAAGCAGTCACAGCATCTTCGTGAGTGGTCTTCTTAATGTCACTGATATTGATACCAGCTTTTTGCATAGAGGTACATGCCAAAGCAATATCACGTTTCATTATGTTTTCAATGTAATGAGAATCAAAGTAGTTTAACTTAGCACTTAACATGCGTTTGTCGGTGATAGCACCTGGGTCTTTCATCTCAACGCGTTCAGGGATTACTAAATCTTTTTTATCAATAGTAATAAAGTCTTTAAGGTTAACAGTTGCACCATCTAAGTCTACAGTAGCTGTTTCAAATTTGTGTGCAGCCTCTACTTTCTTTTTGTAAGTAGCAGCAGACATAGTGCCTTGTTCGGCAAATGCGTCTAATACTTCTATTGAAGCTTTAGCATAGTCCGTAGGGATATCGGATACCACTACTGGATCTTCATATTCACCTACAATAGAACGCTCATCATTACCTGTTAACATTGCATCAATAGAATTGATTTCGTCTTCTAATTCAGCTTCTGTCAATGAATCAGCTATATCGCCTTCTACGGATTTTTCAGTATCAGGAATATCTTGGAACAATTCTTTATCCGAAACAGATGATTCATCTTCATCTGGTAAAGAGTCTTCGCCTGTTTCATTTTGTCTGTCTTGAAGATATTGGTCTAGATTATTAATGTCTAGAGACGCGATTTTACTTTCTCTAGGATCTTCAACAGTTTCTCGATCATCATCTTCCGCTTGGCTATCTTGTAAGGTACTAGTGATTTCCGAAATGCTTTCATCTGATTCTCCTTCATCTATTGTTTCATTGTTCTTAGAAGCTTCTAAGAATTTCATTTCCATTTTTACAAAACGTAATTGGAATACATCTGCAGGATAACCTGTGTCTTCAATTGAGTTCTTACGGAAACTATTCCATGAACCTAAATTAAAGATGGTATAAACACCGTCACTTACAAAGACAATGTTTATTTTTTTCATTTGTTCTTCATTCAAATAGTTGAATGCAGATTGACTGCGTTGGTCACCACACCACATCCACAGATGAAATAAGAACACCTCATCGTAGTTTGAAAAACGTTGATAATGAACAGCAGTCATGTTGTTTGCTGCCATACGCAAGAATCCGATCTTATTTAAAGAACGTGGCATATTGACAAACATGAATTGATTGAACTCTGTTTCGTCTGCTAATTTAGCAGCAGTACGAATTACAGTATTCAACATATTAACCGAACGAAAGTATTGAGACTTCAAGTTATTCGGATAACGTAATTTCTTACTAGCAAAAGAATAGTTAATTACAAACGGAGTGATTGGGTCTTTAGTACCGTTCTTAAAGTTTTCTGTTTTAATCAGTTTACGATTACGATTGTGATAAGAACGAATGCTTTCAGCAATAGGAGTAGACAGCGGAACAGGCTTGCCTTCCATAGTTGCAATTTGTTGTACATGGTGTACTGGTACTTTACGCTCAGACTTGGCTATCAGCGGATAGTTCTCAGGAGGACCGACGTCATCTTGACTCAAAGGAACATAGTGTAAAATACTAGAACGCGGTAACGCAAAATTGCCAAATGGGAACACCCTAGGACTCGCGGAATTTTCCTTATTTTTATTTACGTATTTATTATAAAACGTTTGATAGTTAATCATTAAGATATCTCCAGAGATATAACGGGTATAATATTAATAGATGATCATATTTATGGCAAAAATAAAAAAATAAAATGATAGAATAAAAATAGACAACTACCCGAAGGTAGCTGCCTATAATGAACTATTTATTCAAACGAGTTTCGTGTAATACATAACGACACCCGTTGATGCCGTTCCACATTCCTTTACCGCAGCGGAACTGTACTCGCTCACCCCATGGAGTAATAACAAGCGCCTGATGCCCAGCATCAATTAAATTGATGACAGCATCGTACGTGTCATTTCCAAGAAGAACACAAAGGTCCATACGGCTTTTCACAAGAACAATTTCTAAGTCTTGTAAACTGCGATATGTTACCTCAGAACTTTGCATCGCTTTCTTAGGAGCCATAGGGACTAGCTTAGCTAAATCCTTAAGACTATTAGAACGCGGTACAGGATCTTTCTTCCGTCCTAATTCCAACTTAGCTTTAGCAGATAAGTGTTCATCAGGAATTGCCGCTGGGATTACATCTACCGTGGTTGGTTTGGTGTATTTGTTTCTCACAGTCCAATCGTCACTATAAAGCGTAGTGTCAACTTCGCTGTCGTCTTTCCATTCCACATCACCAGCACGTACTTGATACACTACATGTGTGTCAATGTTAGAGATCCATGCCTGACGATTATTAGAAATGTCCTCTAATAAACGATGGTATGGAATACCTGACTTGCGAGCTAGTTCTGTTACAGTAGATGAAACATTCTCTGGATACAAATCATCCAAAGGTTTGCGCATGAACAACTTGATGCGACCACGACTATTGCGTAACGTACCACCTACCATTTTAATACGGTAACGGTTATGTTTATCGTGGTACTTCAAATGGTCATTGAAAGACTTAGTCGCTAAACCAGTTACTTTCATGGCTTCGGTTTTTGAGAAGACATATTTGAAACGTTCATGTACTTCTGACGGGTCCATAGGAATCCAAGTATCTTCAATTAAAAAGACTTGACTTCCTTTAGTCAAGGCATCTGAAATCTTAAGCTGTACTTCTAGTTCAAGATTCAGAATTAAATTTTCCTCTTGTTCCAGTTTAATACGTGCTTCTTCTTTCTTAGCTTCAACTTCTTCTGGAGTGTCAGGTAACTTCCCATCATTCTCAGCCATCTTTGCTATTAATGCCCAGCCTTCTTCATGGGTCATTTTTGGCGGTGCTTCTACTACTGTTTCTTCAATAACTTCTTCTTCCTTAGTTGCAGACGCATATTCGAATGCTACGCCTGCAAGTTTCTCCATGTCTGCTTTTGGAATTGCAAACATCTCGAAAGTTTTACTAATGAAATAGAATGTATCTTTAGGAAACTGCATACCTGACAACTTACTAAAGAACCAACGTTTGTAGTTCAATGTTGTTTTCGTTACATTGCAATACATCACGCCGTTATTCGGTAAGTCCAATCCCTTTTCTATGTGGTCCAAATAACTTGGATCATAGACCTTATTACCTTTTGCATCGACGGTGTGCAACATCCATGAAGAGGCATGAATGAATTGAGGACCTTTAGCTGTTTTAATTTCAACTACCTCAGCTAAGGGTTTCACATGGTATTCTGATTTCAACAAGTAACCTTTGAAACCAGAATTACTATCGATCAAGTTTTGTACTTCTGTGGTTTTTAATTTAACCATGGTTTTTTCCTACGTAAGAGATTGTTTATAGTTATAAGACAAGGATGGCGTCCCATCCTCGTCTTTATGTTATATGTTTGAAAATAAATAAAATGATGTTACAGAGTTAAATTATGGAAAACAAACTTAGTAGTATCATAATCAACAGATGCACGAATTTGACCGGATGCACTTACGTGTGCACGCTTACTGTTTAAATAAGCAGTAGTCTCTTCAATTGCTTCTTTAGTGTAAAATATGTTACCACTATTACGGTCACCATCAAAGTCCGCATTCAAACCACGCAAAGTTGCAACTGGCGGCGACATCGAGTTAATAAAGTCTGAACCAGTAACAGGGAAGTTTGTACATTTACCATCTTCCATGATCTCCCACATGGAATCTAATTCATGACGTACTTCTGCTTTCACGGTTGTTTTCAAATACACTTTACCAATTACGGTAGAATCAATACCAGTAATAGGATAACGAACACACATAGATGGTTTACCATGGATGAACTTCTGACATACCACATAAAGCAACTGACACAATGTTAATGGTTCTACATCGGATACATCACGGTCTTCAGGAATCTCATTAATAGAACTAATGATACGGAAAGTATTATCAGGACCTTTATACATCAACGCTAAGTAACGGCCTTCAATTTCAATCGGCTTGTGACGGTTACTCTGGTCTTCGTATTTATTAATGATCTTTTCTAAACCTTCATCTGTACGATACAAATCAAAATAATCAGAAGACACCATCAATGATTCTTCTTTTAATGATTTCTTATTTACTAATTTAACAGGATCATTAGGATCAGTAAATATAGAAGCTAAGAAACTTTCTTTCAATGCACCAATGGCAAATGGTAAAGCTCCTTTCAGTCCTTGATATAAACCGTAGACGATATCATTATAACCTACATCATCAGGGTTACCCATAAAGCGACCACTGGGTACAGTAGCAGTAATCACGTTAGCAGTACCGTTAAATATTTTACGTGAAGCAAATTTACCTAAGAAGAATTTCTTTTTACCTTTTACCAAACTCAATAAATGTTCGTACAATTCATTGAATGCTTTTTGTAAACTAAAACGAGTAGCATTTAATAGTTCAGGTTCATTACGTAAGTTCATAGGTGAAATGTTATTTGCTAAACTAATCAACTTACGATAGAGTCCATTCACGTCATCATAGATCACGCGACCATTATCTGTTTCAACGTCACGTAAGCCAGCAGGCATCACTACGATCTTATCTATTAATGCTTTCTCTTTATACTTGTTAAATAAACGAATGAACTGTTGACGTTTACGAGAACCAGTATCTTTGATTTCTAGCATCATGTAATAATCCATAAAGAACTTGTAACCGGTTCTACCTTCTAGTGGATTACTTCTTACGAATTCTTTTTCATTACTATCCCATTTAGCATAAGTCTCACCTGACATGATTTCACCATACAGACGTTTCATTGAAACCAGTTCGCCGTATACGATAGGATGAATTACTTTTACTTTAATGTCAATATAGCCAAACATTTTACTACGTGCTTCATGGCCAATATTACCAAATATTTCTTCTGACCATAAACCTTCTACATCGAAGCTTTGTTTAGCTGAACCAAACATACCAGTAGAGGTTACTTTCTTTAAAGCTGCTGACCTGTTATTCTGGTCCAGATTTAATAGAGTGATATTGAATGGAATATCCTTCATCTCCATAGCGACAACTCCTAATAAAATATTATATCAAAACATATGATACAATGTAAAAATTATATAACAATCATTAAATTTACAAATATTTGTAGAAATAGTTATTGTGGATATATGGAGAATTTATAATGGGTATATTTGATGGAAAGAAAACCCCGTCTCAAACTTCTGATCCAAGTAATTTAGATGATTTAGATTTTGACTTCGATGAACTGGGTATGGACAGTGATTGGGATGCCGATCCTGCTGACCGAAAACCCAGTGTCGCTTCACTAACTAAAAATACAGCTAAAGGAGTAGCCGAGGGTTTATTCACTAAGGACACCATTGCCCGTGCCCTGAAAAAAACTTTACCAAAAAGCTACGGAGAAGTTGTAGACTTCGCAGATAGTTTTTCAAAAACTGTCGATAAAGAATACCAAGAAACTGTAAAGAGTTTAAAACCTAATATTAACCGTATTAAAGCAAGCACCAAACGCTTGTACGGTGAAAACAAAGAACTGTTACCTGAAGGCAATGTTAAACGCTGGTTAGATGACCAAGTAAATAAAATCAGTGAAGATACTGATAACAGAATCGCCAATGCAATTGATGCCAGAGCTGATGAAAATGATGCAGTACTTAAAAACATCTTTTCATTAGAACAAGAAATAGCAATTGATCGTGATCGTAAGCGTGACAAAGATGCTAAGCTAGATCAGATGATGGCGTTTAATCGCCACAAAGAATCACAGTTCTTCTTAAACCAATTGGCAATGAACACCAGTCGTCTGGTGAACTACCAAGACAATGTCAATGTACGTTATCAGCGTAAGATGCTGGAACTTCAATTGCGTCAGTATGATCTGAACATGCGAAGTTTCGAAATGGTTAAAAATAACCAAGTCGAACAAAATCGTTTCTTAGCAGACATTGTAAAGAACACTGGTTTACCTGAAGCACAAAAAGTCAAGTTCTTTGAAACATTCGGTCAACGTGCTAAAGAACATTTGGCTGATCGTATTCAGAATAAGTTATTTGATTCTACTGGTTTTATTAATAGAGCAATCACCAACGTCGTAGGTAGCGCCAAACAAAAAGTAAACATTACTAACATAATGGAAGCTTTGGGTGATGGTATTGATGGTGCCATCAATGCAGGCGAATTAATCCGTGATACGTCTAGCGATATGTCTCATGATGACATTGCTTACTTGATTGGTTCTACCATCGGTGAACAAGCCATCACTGCAGGTGAGTGGGCTGGTAAAACTAAGTATGGTAAGAAAGCCAGTGCATTCGCTAAGAAACATATCCTCAAAGGAAAAGACTTACGTGATGTAGTTGCCAATTCTAAAGTAGGTAAGAATACAAATAAAGCCGGTTATGCTTTACGTAACATTGAGGCTTATACTCAGAACAGAATGGAAAGTTTTGATTCTGAAGCTGTTGAAAAATGGGCCGATGATAAATTACCAAAGTGGCTAGGTAGTAAACGTGGTGATTTGTTTGAAAAGCTATTCGACTCAATCATTCGTCAACCATTAATGCAATCAACCAGTTCACACCAACGTATTGCGGTGGGCAGCGGTGATTTAAATGGCCATGCTACTTTAACCAATCGTTCAGTACAAACACTGAATGAAGTTATTCCTGGTTACTTAGCACGTATCTTACAACAAGTCACAATAGCCAATAGAGGAACAGCTTCTTTATTGACTTATGATTTTAATAGTAATCGTTTTAAAGCAACGAGTTCTATTAGAGATGAAATTGTAAGTAAGATTCGTTTAGACTCAGCAGGTGAAACTCAAAAGGGAATGATAGCTAATGACATGTTAGCTGAAATCGATACAGATGGTAAAATCGATTCCATGACCCGAAACAAGTTTGCACAGATCGTAGCAATGCAGGCCATTTCTGGTATTGTTGATGCTAAGTTCTTAACAGCTAAAAGTACTTACGAGCCGTTAGGCGAACAAGGTAAAGTTCTTCGCAAGTTAATGGTAAAACATTTAACTGGAGACAAATCGCAAAACAATCTAAATGAATTAAACCGCAAGTCTCATGCACTTAAAGGTTTATATGGTAATCCTGCCAATTACTTGCAAGGTATTGCTGATAATGGTCAAGCTGACATTATACGTTCACTAGGTTTAATTAAAGACGATGGTAGTGGTGGTGGTACTTTAGATATTAATACTGTTATCAGAATCCTTAATGGAGAATTACCTGGTGATCAATCTAGTACCAGTCGTCCTAGTTATCTGAATAATACTAACCGTAGACGCCGTAGAAACTTTACAGGGCCAGGTGCGAACTCTAATTCAAATGGCGGAGCTGATACTGATTTACTAACAGCTATCTTAAATGTGAAAACATTTAATACTGGACAGTTTACTGAAATGGTAAACCACCTAGAAACAATCGCTGTAGTAAACGGTAGTATGTTTGGTCGTAATACCGAACAAAATGCAGCCAGAGAGGTAGAGAATCAATTAAACCGTTCACGTGATAGAAAGCACAAATCATTTAAGAGCGCTGCTAACTCGTGGTCTTCTGCTACTGTAGGTACTAGTAGTGGTTTAGGATCAGTTGGTATTTCTACATCCGTTAGCCGTGTTGATTATATTCGTTCAGCATCTAAGACTAAGAATGATGATGCAGAAGCACCTGTGCCTTTTGATGATAATTCAGTATTGAACATTCCACGTCCAGCTGAGTTAATGGGTCCTCCTACTCCACCTGTAACAGTACCGTCTTCAGTTGGGTCTGATCAAGCTCCTACAGATGTGAATGAAACATACGACATCTACATGCCTAATGAACAATACCCACGTATTACTCGCCAAGGCATGGACAACGGACAGTATTCAGATGGTAATGGCAAAACCATTAAAACCATTAAAGACTTAGGCGTTGATGTTTATGATAAATTAGGTAACATTGTTTTATCAGCTAAGGAATCAACCGAAGCATTAATTAAACGCCCTGGTAAGATGGAAACCTTAAAGAGTAAGTTACCTGGTCTATTAGGTAAAGCAGAAGACTTTAAGAATCAAGCAATGAACATCTGGAACGCTAAAGGTGGTTTCTATGGTATGTTGGCCGCCACCACTAAATTGGTAGGTATCAAGGCATTCCAGAAATTACAAGACTACAGAACGTTTGCTGATGACGTATTTGTTAAAGGTGAACCAGACGCAGTCTTGACTAAAGGCGGTTTTGAACGCGGCGAGTACATTTCCAAAAAGACAGGTAAACTAATTCGCAGTATTAAAGATATCGATTCAGACGTTTTAGATAGAGAAGGTAATACAGTAGTAAAATTATCTAAGATAGCTAAAGGTGTGTACGATAGAAAAGGTACTCGTGTAGGTGGTTTCATGCAGCGTGTATGGAATCTACAACACAATAAATTAGTTAAGTTAGCTTTGCTTCCTGCTAAAATGTATATTGGTGCTTACAAATGGGCATTCAAACGTACATGGAAAAATGCTGTCTTTGCATACAAACGTACTAAGTCATTAGTCAATTGGATTACAGATGATCGTAGTGGTCAACAAGCGATGGTTGCTACAGGTGAACAAACAAATAGTTTACTTGCCTCGTTAGGTGATTTGATTAACGAGAAATTACCAGACAACAAAAAGCTATTTGGTGATACAGATGGCGATAGTGATGTCGAGAACAGCGCTAAAGATCAATGGGAGAAACGCAGAAGAGCTAAGGAAGCACGTGAACAAGCAGCAAGAGAAAGAGCCGAGAAACGTGATTCAGATCGTAAGAAGAAATCTCGTGATAAAGACGAGGATGATGACGATGACGACGAAAGCTTACTAGATAAAGCAAGAAACTTCTATGATGACTGGATAGACCGTGACGGTAAACGTCGTAAAGGCGGGCGCCGAGGTAGAGGAAGAGGTGGACGCGGTAGATTAGGTAGACTGGGTAGAGGAGCAGCAGGCGCTACTCGAAGCGGAGCAGCGAATGCATTAGGTCGTGCATCTAGCTATAAACTCGCACAAGCCTCCCCAGAGGTGCTTGCAAGCATATCTAAGGGTATGGGTGGCGCTGGCGCAGGAGTAGCCGCTAAAGCAGCCCCTGGCATGCTGGGTAAACTAGGTGCAATGGGTGCGGCTGCAGGTGGACTAGGTAAGATGATCCCTGGTCTGGGTTTATTAGTCGGCGGAGGTATGACCGTAAACTCATTAGCCAATGGTGACTACATGGGTGCTGCTATTAATGGTGGTTCTACATTATTAGGTCAAGCTGTATTTGGCGGTGGTCTAGCCGGTGCTACTGGTTCATTAGGAGCATTAGGTAGTGGCGCTGCCGCAGCAGGTACATTCCTTGTATCGAATCCTATTGGTTGGGCTATTCTGGGTACAGCAGCAGTAGCTGCAATTGGTTATGGTGCTTACAAGTGGTGGAAGAATAACAAACCTAACGATTACTCTAAACTTCGTATAGCACAATATGGTTTCAATCCAGAAGGTGACTACGCTAAGAAAGTAATGGGCTTTGAAAGAATGATATTAGATGCGTCAGATCAAAATGGTGCAGTTGATATTAAGAAAGTCGATTCGAAAGACCTGTTAGAGTTATTTGAAATCTCGCCTGAAGATACTGAGATGCAACAACGTTTTGCTCAGTGGTATGATCAACGTTTCTTACCTGTGTTCCAAGCATGGCGTAAAGCAATGTTCTCTGTTGCTAAAGAAAACGATCTACAAGCTCTGAAGGTAAACGCTAATGATGGTGTCAGGATACTAGAAGCAGTAAAAGTACCTGAATCTATTTATAGTGTACAAGTATCTCCATTTAAAACCTTGAACAATCTAGAGACTTCTGCCGGTGATGTAGCTAAGCTCTTTGAAGAAACCGCAGCTAAAGCTAAGGGCGGTGTCAATCCAGATGGTACTAATAAACTAACTGGTTGGGACCAAGCTAAGATGTTAGCCAAAGGTGCTTTGACTGGACCGTTAGGTGTTTTTAAAGCTGTCTATGATATCAAGAAAACCAAAGAAGGTGAATTGAATGCAGCAAAAGAATCATCTAAGTTGACGAAGACATCTTCGAATATACTTGCTTCTGGTACAATCACATCTATTAATTCTGCAGGTGAAAAAGTAACAGGTATTGATCCTAAGAAATTAGATGCACTGACAGCTGTTCGTTTTAAAACATACGGTTTAGGTGTTCTTGATCCAGAAAAGATTTTAACGTTAGCTAAGTTAGAATCTATAGCCATGAAGTACATGTTGGTTACTGGTAAGAATGAAATCAAGTACAATGCACCTGTTGCTAAGATTCTGTCTGAAACAATGGCTTTGTTTGGTATAGCAGAAACAAACCATGTTCGCCAAGACTATTTGAAAGAATACTTGGAAGCGCGTTTCATGCCTGTCATGAGTGCCTTTATACGTAAGACAGCAGAGTTTGTTAAAGGCGGTGACTACTTTAACAATGCTTCTAAATTACCATATGATCAACAATTGGCTATTGCTACCGAGACACGTGATGCTAAATCTACCTATGGTGGAATGACCAGATCTGTCTGGGAAATCAGAATGTCTCCTTGGAGCCAATATGATTTAAACATCTTGCCTGATTCAACTGCTGAAAACTTCCGTTTCTTAAATGGTCGTGGTAAAACCAAACCAGCAAGTGAAGAAGCTTTACAGAAAGGTGCTAATACTTCTAATGCTGTAGACGCTGCTCAAAATAGTTTTGCTTCATCAATGATGAATACTATTAAAAATGCAGCTACAAGTATTTACAATGTTCACAGTAACATAATGGAAGGAGCTAGAAACTTTATCGGTTCTCAGTACCAAAATGCTAAAGAACAAATCAGTGGAGTGCTTTCTGGTGAGAAATCAGTAGGACAAGCATTCAGTGATTTTTGGGATGGCACCAAAGCAAACGCTATGGATTCCTTAGCGAAAGCTACTGGTGGTCAAAAAGGTTTGATGATAGCCATGTACGGTGCATTCAGGAAAGCAGGATTTACTGATGCGCAATCTAGATACATGATGGCAGAGTGTGGTCGTGAGAACTCATTCCGTGAATCTGTAATCTTTGGTTATCATATCGACCCTAAGAATGGTGTCTTGAACGTAGGTATGTTCTCATGGCAAGGTAGTGGTGGTAAACATAGTCGTGGTAAACAATTGCAATCTCTCTTAGCGGCAAAAGGTTTATTAACCGCTAACGGTATGGTACGTGGACAAGCATCTTTAGACGTACAAGCTCAGTTCATTATGCAGGAGATGAAAACCACCGAAGCCCGTTCTGGTTCTATGTTCTTAGCCAGACCGAATATTACTGATGCTGAAGCCATTGAAATTCTTGGTGGTGAGTATATTCGTTGGGCACTTAACAATCCTAAGTATCGTGCAGGTGGTTTGAGAAACCGTGCACATTGGTTAGCTGAAGTTAATAAAGCACTTGAAGGAGTTCCTTTGGATTCTGCAGGTGGCGGTAATGGTATGCAGGCAGGTTTAATGGCAGGTGCAGCCGTTGGTCAATCCATGGCAAATCCTAACAACCCATTAATGTCTCCTCAGGCGGCAGCAGGCTTAGGTCAGAACATGGCTAAAGCAGCCCTGGCTGGTGCACCAGCTAGCCCAGACCCAGATATGCCTACTAAGGGTGCGCCTGGTGGTGGTGGTGCGTTCTCTGGCGCAGGAGCTGCAGGTGCAGCTATTGGTGCTCAATTAGGTGGGTCAGCAACTGCTGTTCATCCTTTGCCAAAAGGTACGTTCCGTGTTGGTTCTCGATTCGGTATGCGTATTCACCCCATCAGTAAAGTACCTAAGATGCATAGCGGTCAGGACTTCCCTGCTCCTAATGGTACCCCTGTAATGGCTTCTGGTGATGGTACTGTAACGTTTGCAGGTGTAAGTGGTTCTCTTACTAAAGGCTACGGTCGTCTTGTTACGATTAAACATGCCGATGGTACAGAAACCAAATACGCTCACTTGAACTCAATCAACATCCAACAAGGTGCGCAGGTTAAAGCAGGTACTAAAATTGGTACGGTTGGTTCATCGGGTAGATCTACTGGTCCTCACTTACATTACGAGGTGAGAAAAGGTGGTAAACCAGTTGACCCTATTGCTGCACTTAAATCATCTGGCTCAGCTACTCCTGCTGAAGCTGCAATGATGAAAGCAGAAGGCAATAACCCTTCTCTGGCTGCTACGACTGATCCTGCAGCTGCTGTAGCATCTGGTACACCTCTTCGCAGAATAACAGCTGAAGAACAACGTGCTATCATGGCTGATGTAGGAAAACAAGATGCTGCAAGAACCAAAGCATTACTTGCTAAGAATGGTATCAATGCAACGTGGATTAAGGACGATAAGAAAGTAGACGTCAATGACGGTAATCCTACTGGATCTTCTCCTGACCCAGATCATGTAGATTCTCCTAAACTATCATCAGGTGGTTCTGGTAGTAAATCGAATGGTTTCGTAATCAAAAACAAAACAATGTTTAATTTATTTGGTAAGCATGTTCTTGGTGTTGATTTCGAGAAGAAAACTGGTCCAGATGCTATGTTACCTAAGGCACTGGAATCCATGACGCAGTTATCAGCTGAAGATATTAAGAACGGTAAAATGTTTGGTGATATCAAAGCAGCTACGGATAGTAAAGCATTAGGACGCGGTAACTTGGCTACTACTTCCAATAAACATATTGAGAAGCTTAAGAAAGATATGGCAGACGAAGCTAAACGTGTACGTGATGAGAAAGTTAAGAAAGATGAAGCACTGAAGAAAGCAGCTGTAGTAGAAACAAATTCAGAACGCTCTCGTCAAACAGCTGCAGCTAACGCGAAGTATCAGAGCGATGTGAAGAAATCTGAAGAAGCAAGGCTGACTTCCGACGTACGTGAACTGGTCGTGGTATCAAGAGAAGGTAATGATATCCTCCGTTCTATCTTAGCAGTATTAGGCGGTAAGAATCCAGAGAGACAAGTTCCTAACACTATCAAAGAACAAGTGGTTAAAACTGAACCTAGTAAACCATTCTACGATAGAGGTGCTCCAGTTACAAACTATGTAAGCATGGGTAAAACCGTTTACAGTTAAAAGTTAAATAGGAGGGGTAATTCCCTCCTATTCTTTTTAGGAAATAAAAATGGCAGAACAATTAGGCGGTATTAGTGATTCTGACTGGGTGATGTCTGCTTTCATGGTTAGGAAACAGGACATCGATGTTATCCCATCGAACATGAGAACATTCAGTTCAGCAAAAGTAAAATTTACAGATACCACTCCTGGTGGTAACTTATGTATTAATCCATTGCCTCAGGCATCCCGTTATGCTGATCCAGCACCTAGCGAAGAGAATTCTGTACGCATCGGTGGTAGAGGTATGGGTGAGTATTACAGTGAAGCTATTGATGATAATTCACGTGTTATCCACATGCGTTTCGGTGTACCCTCATTTAACAGTTTGTCTAACTATTTAGTCAGCGTGTATTCTACTGGCGCAGGACGTCTTGCTCGTACAGGTCGTGCCTTAGCACCGTTCTATGAATTAGGACGTGTTATTGGTACAGCAGTACAAGTTATTGCATGGCCACTGATGGCACTTAATTTAGTTGGTAAAGCAGCGCAGTTCTTTATTGGTAGACCAAGCTCTGCTTTCTATTTCATGAAGCCAACAATGCCTTTGTATTGGAATGCGGTACAGACACTTGTAAACCACATTTCTGTAAATGCAGGTATTGTGTTACGTGAAACTCCAGCGGATGCTCCTAGAACAGCGGATGGTGACTTATCGCCAAACCAACGTGTACGTGAACGTTTGCATCAGTCTCTAGGTGATATCTTTACAGATGAATCTGGACATATTGACGTATTCGCTTTAGCTAACAAAGCACAGCGGATGGCGCTTCGTCAACGTGAATTGGTTAAACAGATTAATGATTCAGCACATGGTAATTCTAACGTAGGTAAAACACTTACTGATATGTATATGAAACGCTTCTCTGTTAGTGGAAATCCTAGTTTTAGTTCTTATATGGATAAATGGTTCCAAGCTTCTGCGGCTAATCCTACTACCACTACTATTAGTGACATGGAAACAAGTGAAGCAGAAACATACACTGATGCTAAGTTCATGGACTTCTTAACTGCAGAATGGAATGAAGGTGGCGCATTTGCGTCATTCCGTGTAGATCATTCAGAAACCATTAGTGAAACATTCTCTAATAGTTTTAAAGAGAATGACTTAGGTGCTAAGGTAAATGAGAAATCTAAATCAGCTCGTGATGCCTTTATGAATATGGCTGGTTTTAACTTATCAGACAATCCATTGATGGAAGCAGTAGAAGGTGTAGCTGGCGCAGCAAAAGACGTTATTCAAGGTGGACTAGATAAACTTGGCTTAGGTGGTTTAAATATCTTTGCTGGTTCTGCATTTGCAGAGTTTCCTAAGTACTGGGAAAGTGCTTCTGCACAATTACCTGCTATGTCTTACACAATGACACTTACCTCTCCGTATGGTAATCCGATATCTAGGCTGGTGAATATTATTATTCCATTGGCTATGATTTTGGCTTCCGTATTACCACGTAAAACTGGTAAACAATCTCACATCGATCCGTTCTTATGTGAGCTATATGACAAAGGTTATTGTCAGACACGTTTAGGTATGGTACGCAGTTTGACTGTTACTCGTGGTGATGGTGTAAACGTAGGTTGGAATAATCGACGTCAGATGTTGAGCTTGACTGTTTCATTTGAAGTAGAGGATTTATCTACAGTGATGGCAATGCCTATTTCAGAGGGTTTCAATGCAACTGAGGTGGTAATGACCACCGCCGCTGGTGCCGCTCTCCTAGGTGCTCCTGGGGCCGCCGCTGCGGGTGCCGTGACTACTTTAGGTGAAGGATTGAAAGGTGTCTTTGATGATGACAACATTTTCAACGATTACATGGCAGTATTAGGCGGACTAGGTATGTTAGAACAGATTTATTCTTGGACTAAGTTTAAACGTAGACTGGCTATCAATAAAGAAAACATGAAGGGACTTTCGTCTCCAGCAAGATGGGCTTCATTTGCTAATGAAACAGCACCATCTAAAATTGTATCAGCATTCATGTTTGGTTCAGCTCGTAACTAAAATAAAAAGAAACAATCATATTACACTACTACCTCTAAGGGTAGTAGTGTAATATTTATTATGTTTAAAATAATGAATTTAAATCTTTTGTTTCTGTGTTGTTATAACTTAATACTAATTTAGGGAAGTTAGTACGTATTTGTGTTTTAACATCAATGGCTGGTAAGCTACGTGCTAACAATAAATAATCTAAATCAGGATTCTCAACTCGATTGTAATTACCAGTACGTACGTTTCTCAATAATGTAGATTCCCAGTCACTAGAAGCAGAAATAAATCTACTTAAGTTAATTGACTTGTCTGTATTACGTAAAATGTACAACCAGTCATTACCTAGTAACAATTTAAAGATAGCAATGATTTTATCAAAGTCATCTAAGTCAGCTACCTGAGATAAGAAACTAGAACTGAAACTATAATTACCTACCAACTCTTCAATCAGAGTAGGACGTAAAGCAAGTAAGTTTTCAATACCTATCAATTGTGCTAAAGCAGTAATAGAAGTATAGTCACCATTTTTCAATAGCTTTTCAATTACAGATTCAGCTATCTCTAATTTAGTAGAATCAGAATCAGGACTCTTCTTATCGAACATATCCCATATGTCACCTAAGTCCCCTAGGATAGATACCCCGATATCAGACATAGAGTTAATGGATGTTACTACGGCAGATGCTAATGCTTGAATATCGCTTACATCAATAATATCTGCACCAGCAATAGTATTGATCAAATCACCAATACCACCAATTGAATTAAGATCAAAGTTCTTGATTCGTTGATAGCTGTCTTTCACACCTACAGCAAAACTACCTAAATCAGTTACAGTATCAAAGAAAGTATCCGCACCAGTAAAACCAGCTGAATTTAAAGCAGATTTAATACCACCTGATATCCCGCCTAGTCTATCAATGATTGTTCCGTCTTTAATGGCGCTCGCAAAGTCCTTAGCCTTAGACACAATATCTTTAGCTTTATTGAACATTGCTACGCCACCTGTTAAGCCAGAGATAATGGAATCAAAGCTAATTGTATTTTCAAATTCATAGATACTGTTAATGGTACCTGCTATACCTGATTTATAAGCATCTTCCGTTGCTAGTTCTTTGTCAGTTAAGTTTGTCCAGAAGTTAGTTAATGTTTTCTTATTTTGCTCACTACCTTTACTACTGGTTAATGAGTTAGCTAAGTCAGCCAAAGCCCCAGCAGAAGATCCAGCTAATACATTGTTCAATGTGCTACTGATACCTTTACTACCCACGCTATTGAGTGTATGTACCATCTTGTCTACAATACTAGAATTAGATTGTGTAGCACCACGTTTAGTCGTTGATTTGGTAGCAGTCGCAATAGATCCTAAGTACGACATAGTTTACTCCAAAAAATAATAATCATAGTAATTTAGCTCATCCCTCAATTAAGAGAGATGAGCTATTAACTATTAATGTAGCAATTGCTGTAAAGTGATTTTACCCTGTGCCAGTTTACGTACATCTTCGTAAATGTCAAACAACCACTTTTCTTTCGCTGATTTATCTACAAACTCGTCTTGTTGATTTTTGTAGTAATACAAACGAAATGGTAAAACTGATTCTGATAACTGCTCAAAGATTTTAGAATTACCTAAGATCTTGTAAATGACAGCTTCTTTTATTAAACGACGGAAGTCTGCATTGTCTGCAAACTTAACTTGTTTATTGCCATTAGCACGACAGCGTGCTACTTGCTCATGAATGTCCTTACCAGTCACAACACGGAAAGCTTCTTCTGGTTGTTCAAATGAAATGAAATTCCAGAATCCTGATAGCGTTGCAAACATACCATATTTAGGATGATAGAATGCTGACACATATCGTGCTTCTAGCATTACACCCAATGAGGTTGTGGATTTAGAGTTAATTCTAATGTGGTCTACGTTTTCTGTTGCTAACATTTTTTCGTATTCCATGTAATTTGGTGTCATAGTGCCCTGTGTGATAATTCCGTGTCCAGTATTCGTCATGTTGATTTCCTTAGTTTTTATATGTTCGTTTTCTTGATTTTGGCAAACCTTCATCTTTTCGATTTAATAGTTCTTCTTCGATCAGACCTAGTTCTTCTATCAATTGTTTCTTACGTGCCTGCAGTTGACCAGTTGATTGGTCTTTTATTGATTTTACCAACTGTCCTGTTTTATACATGTCTTGAATTTCTTCAGGACTAAACAGTTTAAAAACAATAGGTGTATCTATTACTAACGTACGACCTGTTTTTAGTTCAAGTGTTAATGTTAGATTGGCTCTATATACCTGTAGTAATCGTAAGGCTTTCATGAATACAGCCCATGTGATCGCAGGTCTAGAGAATTCCTTTACAATTGAAGATGAAATTGTTCCTCGGTCAACTTGGTTCTTGATGTTGTCGCCTAGCCCTTCTTCCTCTTCAATATATTTGTCTTTCATGAATTGAAATTCGGTTTGGGTTAATTTCCCAGATGTACCATTGGGTCTGGGGCCATGATAGTTCAGAATGATCTTCCTGAATATCCTTGCTAATACTCCATTCGCCGAATCTTCGCATTGGTTTATGTTTGCATTCGGTGATGTAAGTATCTTAACCATGTCGTTGGATTTCTGTCCAACTTTTGGCTCATCCGTTTTTTTCATTTATAGTTCCTTTTGATTGTGATTAGTTAGTTCTAATAACACCCTTTCTATTTCATTTAAAATGTTGTTAGAAATACGTAAGTAATATTGACCGATGTCGTCGTCCATTACGTTGGTCAGTAGATTGATTAAGTTCTCACTGACATTAAAGAATGAATCAATGATCGTATCTGGTTTAACATATACACCATCGTATTCCAGATAATACTTGTTATTGAATACCTCACGTGTTACTTGATCGTGTCCTCTTAGTTCATTGTTAATTAATGCAGGATCGTCAAACCGTCTTGTTACAGTGGCTATTGTTTCAATCAAAGAACCTAAGCTCACAAATGATTTTTGACTGGTAGTGTTTAAAGGTATTTCTATTTCATCTGATTCTTTCAGATAAGAAATAAGAGATAGAATTTTGGACAATTGATTTTTTTCTTCCTTGATTGTCTTTAGTTCTAAAGAGTTTAATCTAGAAGAAAAATATGTTAATAACTTCTTAAACATATTAAGTTTCCTTTATAGTTAGAGTATATCATGGTAATAATATATGATTGATAATTATTATAATGGAGTTTTGGATTATGACAGATAAAATTAAAGGCGATGATCTTTTAGATCTTACCCAGAGCGTACGTTTTAAATTGGTTGCCTCTTTAATGGGTGGAGATATTACTGCTCCCTTGCCTGAAGAAATGTTAAAGAATCCTGATTTGGACATTGTTAAACTTACACAGGGTTTGTTGAAAGACATGGACTCTACTGAGTTAGGCAGAATGCGTTTAGCAGTAGAATCTAAATCCGGTGATGCAATGTTACAGATGAAAGAGATGGTCGGTTCTTATTTAGCGCAAGTTAAACCTGATGCATATATGGTGGACGGTGCTAATGTAGAAATACCTGTACCAGTATTGCCAGAACGTGAATATGTCCAAGGTGAAAAAGATGTTGGTTTGTTAGTTGTTGATATGGAAGTAATCGACGCTAAAGTAGCAGCTGCTAGTGCAGAATCAGATGATGAAGAACATTATTAAATAAACATAAAGTATACAGAGAGCATTGCTCTCTGTATATTTACAATATGATCGATCTTGGTCTTGGTGAGTAAATGTATACGTCATCTTCCTTAGCTACTTCTAAAGGTCTTGCAATAGAATAAGACATCGTATCAATTAGTTTCAATTCACAAATAGTTTTAGCTGTATTTTCAATAGCATCAAACGTATCCATATATATCTTTTCATTTTTATCATATCCAAGATATTCTAATTGAGCATCTGCTTCTTCATTGGTTAGTTTCTTTAACCTAGGTGCTAAGAACATTACTTCTCTTAATTGACGCTTACACAACGGTATCATATTCTCATTTGCCCATTCATCAAAATCATAAATGAACACAGTACCATATTCCTCACCAAGATAATTAGGGGTCAGCTGTTTAGGCGAAGCACTAATTACCCTAACTGGTACTAATGAATCAATATAATGTTTTACACACAAAGAAACATCTAAACATTCTTTCTTGTTTAGTTGATACGGATAAACATTAATAACTACTTCAAAGCCAGTATGTAGTGGCATCGATAATGTATCCATAATAGCATCTTCTACATATTTCAATAGATCATGTACTAACATGTGTGTGGGCGTAGCATTCCGCAATATAGATACATCACGCTTAGCATATTCCTCACGAAACTGTACAGTGTTGATATCTGTAAAAACATCCATATCTCGATTATGATAACCATCTTCAAATATGGTTGGAATTGCCTCTGCATTTAGTTTCTGAATTACAGCTAAGCGAGTATCTAATAGACAATCTAAATGAATTAGAAATCTATTTAATTTACTCATTTAGTTTGTTCCTTCTTGATTTTCTTTTCATGTTGACCTGTGAAAGATTGTTCTATATCTTCCATGTTAAAGTAACTATTGATAATAGCTAATGGTATTAACCATTTGTCTGCGCGCAGTGTGGCTACCATTTCTTGATAGCTAGCTAAGTTACCTTTCCATTCGGCTTTCAAAATACTATCGTCATCGATCGTTGTTCTAGCCAAAGCAATTTGATGTATCAATAGTTCTTCTACTTTACCATTCACATTCGCAATAGAATAATAAATAGCTTTCAAATTTAAGACAAACTCTAATAACATAGTGGTACTGTTATCAGTTGAACTTTTAATACTCAACAAAGGTAAGAAATGTTCATGTAGGCTTCGATTGTTTAAAAACGAAAAAGCATTACTACTAAAAACCAAATGTGTCAATAGACCATTAATAGTTTGTTGACTAGAATCAGATGGATTCATACCACGTGCCATTAAGCGATGCAAAGCATTCTTAATAGCATCAACATGGAAAGACATATCTAGTGCATTGTTTTCATTTTGATTGTTCTTATCATCTGGAGTTACTGCTGGTCTCCCGGAGCTTAGAATAGACATTTATATTCCTTCTTAATGCTTAGTTGTCAAAGTGTTTTGTAAATGCATTGATGTCAAATAAGTATACAGAGTATCAGTACTCTTCACGCCAGTAGAGTATGGTAATACAGATTTAATACTCACTTCACCATTACGGGTAATCAAAGTATTCATGCTATTGAAAGCACCTCTATCACCACCACGTAATTTCATCAACTCAATTAAAGTATTATCCAAACCTAAAGCAGCCATAGCTTGTACTTCAGGATAAGATATTTTACTACCTTTAGAATCACCTGTTGGTTGTCCTGTTAAATCATCGATAGTATTATTGTGTTTAGCAATACTAATTTTCTTACTGATCAACTGTGATTGAATACGCAATGGTAAACGAACAATCATGTATTTATCATTACTTAAATACTTAGATCCATCAGGATTGGTAAACCAAACACGTTGAAAGAAATCATGTCCTATCTTCTTACCTAGTTCAATATTACGTTGAGTATTGAGTTTTACTTTTGCACCATTAGGAGCGATCAGATATAGAATGTCTTCACCTTTTTGAAATTTAATCATGGTCTCACGAAATTCTTCATCTGACATAGCTTCAAAACGTTGACGTGTTAATTCTGCGTTAGGGGTACCTGGTAACATACCCTCAACAATACTCACTGCAAAGTCAATACATTCTTTTCTTGATTTGGCCATAGCTACACCTTTAAATTTAATTTATCATTCATAATGATAGCGAACCGACCACTAGGGTCAGTCCACTAACAAATGAGAAATTATTTCAAATGTTCTTCAATTTCTTTCATGAACATACAGAAGTTATTTCTAACCAAACGTTTCCAGCTTTCATAGTCACCATCACTGATTAATGTAGCACGGATTTCTAATGTACTTTGACCAGCCTCATCAAACTCAGCTAAGAACGTGATAAGAGCACGGTTAACATAGTAACGTTGATGGCTCATAGGTAGAACACGCCAAGCAGCCATTGTTTTCTTTACATCGAACACATGACGTAACCAAACTGTCGGGTTAGGGAACTTCATTTCAGTCAATGTATCGATCACGTACTGAGCAGCATCTACTTGACCCGCTTCTTTATCGTATTCGGCCGTGGATTTTAAACCATCACGTGCCATGTCAATGATTACAGTTTCTTGTTTGGTTTGTTGTAATACTTCATCTGGAATAGTTGCCATTTTACTTTTAGTCCTTATTTATTAATACCTAGTTTTTCTAACAATTCTTTATCTAAGCCTTTAGCCCATTCTTTCTTAATGGTTTTCTTATCTGCTTCTAACCAGTAAGGATGGTATTCGCCACGACGCATACGTAATAGGTCAAATGTACTTAACTCTAATGTGTCCATGTGTTCACCTAATAACGGTGTCCAACCACGAGTCAGATGTAGAATCATATTCCAATCATAACCTGCGGCAGTTAAGTCATCGAAGAGCTGTTGTGGGTCACAGAAGAAGTCCTTACCATAGCTGGCATATTTCTCAGCCCAATGAGTACGCATTTGTAACATTTCACTACAGATGTTAAATGCCCGACGCAATTCAGGATGTTCTTTGGCTTTACCGAATACTTTAGTACGAGACAATTTTATCTCTGGACATAATACACAGAAGTAATCTTGAACAGAACCATCTAAACCAAAACCATTCTTATTACCGGGTTTATCATTCTTACCATTTTCTTTGATGTTTAAGAATTCAGTCATGTAAGGAATTACGCCTTCACTCTGAGAAACAAAGATACGTAAGATAGCACCCTCAGGACCTGACTTAGAACGCAACTGTTTTAAGGTTACGATATTTTGGTCTGTACTGCCTTTCAATTGGTTTTCTTCTGGTGTACGTGGAAACTCTGGAGCACCTGTTGTTTGGTTATTGTTACGAGAAGTATTCTGAGTCAACCAGCAATTATCCATCAAATACAAGAACAAACGTGGAACACCCATGATTTTCTCATTCTGACGTAAAGCACTCAATTGTTTACGAGATGGATTACGTGGATCCATTTCAATCTTTTCACCAAAGTGAGCAGTCAATGAAACAAATGAATAAGTACCATTTGCCAGTGGAGGGATCTCATCTAAGAAACGAGTCTTCTGTAAACCTTGACGCATGAATGAAGTATTGGCACCAGAATCACCCAATGAGTTATCTTCTTGCATTTTAATTACGTCTTTGGTTTTAAACTGAGAGAAGCTATCCACTTCTGTAAATGTAGGCAATACCATTTTCATTGCCTTGCCAGTTTCAGGATCTAAGAAACCAGTTTCACGTTCTAATTGTTTTTTGTGTTTCTTTTTAGCAAATAAGAAATCACGGAATTTGTCGTACCATTCGTCACCACTGTAAATAGCTGAGTTAGTAACTACCCAACGTTTAGTACGTAACCAATCCACATCATCTTTAATAGTGAAAACACCTTTTTGGAAATCACGTAAGTGCCATGCATGAATATTTACTTCGGTATCATAAGTACTACATGTAGAATCTTTAGAGATACGGCTACATGCTGTCAATACACGGTAATGTAAGATAGTTGACTTAAAGCTATTGCCTGGCCCTACCACTGCATCCAGTACGCCTAATCCACCATTCAATACTTTATTGCCATATAGACCATCCATCATGAAACCAGTAGGAATGTCAAAGCATGCACCAATGGCTATCAATGGTTTTACTTCATCAATTGGTTCTATGTCTGGTTGTAATAGAGAGTTAATGTCCATTAATAAACCTTTCCGAATATGTTTGCGTTGTTGATTGTTCTACATATATTTAGCTATTACGAGATTTTTTATTTAAAGATTATGAATAATGTACATTTCCACTTGATCAAGGAATCCCTATAATGAAAAACACAAACTTAGAGAAGTTAGATGCAGCACGCTATGAAGTACGTGAAGCCACTCTAGCACAGGAAGGCTTCTTGGATTTATTCAAAAAGATTATTCCTGAATCAATTCGTTCTTTTATTAGTTTCAATAAAGATACTAATTGGAAAAAATTAGAAGTAGAAAACAAGAATCCAAACTTAACCAAATGCATTTCTGTCCTTAATAAATCAAACTATCTTGATTACATGGATTTAGAGATCTCTGTACCAGAAGGCTTCCAAGGTAACTTATACGAGTACTCTGTTATTCTGTTGGATGCTGCACAATTGTGTGCTGGCTTACCAGCTGAATTAGAAACATTTACTGCTTATGCTGGTGGGTTAGTAGGTAGCGCTAATGCTGGTTTGACAATTAAGTCTAATGAGTTCTTGTATAAAGGACGTGAAGAACAACGTGCTAAAGCCTTGGCTAATATTGGTTCTAAGTTCTCTAGCAAACGTAATGTAGTATTGCCATTTAATTTGACATTCAAAAACAATGGACAGGCAGTAGACGCCATTAACAATATTCTACATGCACAAGATATTCTGATGGGTATTGACCGAACTGAATTACGTAAGAACATTGGTAATTGTTCTGTGATTCTAAATGAATTACTTGTAATGATTAAAGAAGACAAAATCAAAAACATTTCTAGTAAAGTACCTAAAGAGATTTCCGAAGGCACGTTTGCTATTGCTTCTGATATTGAGTTCTACGGTATGTTGACACACCAAGTAAATACAATGGTGGTTATATTTGATCGCAATACTGCACGCATAACCGCAGCAGGTGCTTAATAAAAACAAAAAGACATAAATACTAGTGATACTGGGTTGCCCCAGTATCACTAGTATGTTTATCATTATTAGGAGCCTGTTACTCCAATGATATCATCTCGACGAGCCAACATGTGTGTGATGTCACGCTCCATCGATTCTTCTTCATATTTCAACCAGTTAGGTATCATCTTAATTATCTTAGTGGCGGTTTGCTTCCTAAGATCGCTTTCGTTCAGATTTTTGCCCACCTGAGTAGTATCATGTACAACTTCGTCATTCCAGCTAATTTTCGAATACATCATCGGAAAACAAATAGCCGTATGCATGTCACAAATATTAACTAAGTCATTAACCTTTTCTAAAGTAACACTGTCAAGTTCTTTCTTCTTGGTAATGCTACCGAGCAAAGATGACATAACTACTATCCGCTTCATTCGTGTGGGCATGACGTATCCTAGTAACTTGTATACTGGATTCATATTGAACCTCGTTTAAAAATTAAGAGCGAACCATGATTCGGTCTGAGTGTGTAGGCGCCCAAATTCCTGATTCTCCGTTATTTAAAGTAACAATCACCGCGTACTCATAAACTTCGCCTGAGTATTGATGTGTCACCACGTTAACAACTGGCTCAAAGTCTTCAATGTGTTTTAAATTATTTCTCTTTAAGAAATCAATTCCCAAACTAATAGGCAAACGCTTTGAGACTTTAATACCATTAAGGTCAAAATCGACGTCGACCGTAATAGAAGCCAAACCAACACCGTGTTCTGGTTTCAGTCTTCTTCCATCTACAGTTTCTTGTTTAGTCTTTTTATCGACTTTAATGTTGTCTTCATAAATATAGTTCGTTATATCCGTTACAGTGCCCTCTGTTTTACCTGCTAGATACTTCTCTAGAATGACCTCTAGGCTGTTCAGTTTTTCTAAACTTCTTTGTCCAAGATATACTGGATATAAGACAGTGGTTAACTGTAAATTGTCGGAAGTAAATAAGTCAGGCTTTGCCGGATTGAAACTGCTGATATAATGGTGACCATAATTACGAATGAGATTATTACATTTAGTAGAGAACATGTTATCCGCCCATCCAACAACAACAAAGTCCTCAGTACCAAATGCTCTAATCAACCAGTCTTTCTGAATGGCTTTGATGGTGTTTACAACGTCATCTTTTACATTCAACTTTACTACTGATAGACCAGAGTCACTGATCTTCTTACCGAGTAATGCATCTACACCTTCTTTATCTTTACCAGAATGATTGCCTGGGTAGCCAGTATAATAAGTACCGTTACCATGATCAAATGCTGGATTCCAATATAGGCGAGTATTTTGCAAGAATGGATGAACTTCTACTTCTTGTTTCCAGTAATTAACTGGATCATTTACAAATAGAGTATAACCATCTTTATTTATGATTGAACGACTTTCATTGATATTAATAATACCAACATCATCCATAAGTTGCTTGTAGCCTTTGATAAAAGAATTAGAGGTTGTAGCGGCAATACCAGCTAACAAGTCAGCTTGTTCATTACCCAAGTTACCATTATGCCCTTTTACCCATTCTACAGATATCTCCAAGTTTTCACTTTTGGCTAATTCTATTAGATTGTGTAAATTACGGAAGTATTCGATATTTGCAATCAAAGTTCCGTCAGTACGTTTCCAACCATTTCTAGCCCACTTTGCTAAACGTTCATTTACAGCTAGTACTACATATTGACTGTCACAAAGAATACGGGTAAACGCAGGTTTGTGTTCAAGCACTAATTTATAAGCCATTGTCATCCCGGTGATCTCGGCAATGTTATTAGTGATGAATTGTTTCGCAGCTAAGAAACCATCTAAATAAGAAGTGATGTTTATTTCATAACGTTCAGTACTTTGCATTGCTGCAATAAAATGTTCGCGGGACATGTTCTCGGTAATTTGCTCTGATGAAAGACCTTCATCAATATATCCGAGATTAGTGGCCTTGTATTTCTTAATCTTATTTTTCTTATCTGGTTCGCCTACTGTATAAAAGTAACCGTGTAAACCACCGCCTCCTGGTGCGTTATTACTTCTATAGTTTCCGCCGTCACAGTAAAGAACTAATCCTTGTACACTCATTTGTTCATCCTAGTTTCATGATTATCTCACATATTTTAGATCACTGAGTTTATTTGCCTTTACCTGTGACATCGTTGTAATCGTTAAACTTCTGTATCAATAAGCTACGGGTTGTCCGTTCCTCGCTGAGTTCATCAGTTAGAAAATCGATCTTTTGTCTATCAACTACGGCCTCAGCTTTACACACTCTTTCCCTCTCTTTTATATCTTGATATTTTACACTAAATTCAGTCAAACGTTTATAGAAATAATAGTTAGCCATTAGACTAAAAGTCAGAACAACTAACATTACTATACGCTTCTTATGAAGACGCACGGCAGTTTCAAACCGCACATCTTTACCTACTACCCATTCCCATAGAAAATAAAATAAAAACTTAAACATTTTTGTTTCCTTATTATTATATAATAAACAATTTTATGTACTGCAATTTAAATAGCGAGATGAACATATGTCATACATTTTTAAGGGTTTTGCTACATACCCTGGACTAGTAGACAATAGTCCGAATGCAATTCATCCCTTTGGTGAGCTTTCAGCACAGGGCATGACCTACTGCCGTGACCGCGATATCTATTCTGGTGGTACTGGTGATAAGATCACTCTGTACACTTACATCAGTGAAAAAGATAAAGTCGACGAAGACGTATCAGCTGTACGACAAAAGATCATTTTTGATGTGACCAATTTGATTTATACTAAATCAATTAGTGCTGCTCAAGAAATTTTCTCCGATGAAATCGAACAAGACCTGTGGAACTCATTTGGTTCTCGCGGTTCTCACTTTGTAGTTGGTCCTATCGTAACAGACAATTCATATTGGATGCCAACGTATGTTTCTTGGACCAGTCTCGATGAGAAAGATACTTTTAAAGTATGGTTCTCAGATACAGCGTTCCGCAATCAGTTTCCAGAATATACCATCACAGGTATTTCCCCGATACCGATTGAGAACATTGATATTTTCGTTACTGCTAAACCAGCTCAAATTAAAGCTATATTAGAAGAAAACAATATTGCTGTATTATCGGACCGTGTTGAGGTAGCTCGTCTTAATCAGCCTCCTACCACTACGCCATGGATGGAACATGATTGGATTTATCCACTGGATAAAACAGTTACCATCCCTACTACATGGGTAGCTCACGTATATGGTCTTGCTGGTAATAACAGTGACGCAATTAATGATGCTTTAGCTGATTTAATTTTAAAGAATTCAGAATACGATCGAGATACATGGAAAGAAATCTTCCCTAGTATTTTCAAACGTAATGAATTCATTATTATTCCACAATGGAACAAGTTAGCCATTGAACAACGTATCACCACAGCAGGTGTATACAGCCCTATAGCGCGCATCAAGGATAACTACAAGAATTACTTCATGCCCTACACTGCTCGTTATCCACAGATCCACGTAGACACCTACGGTACGATTGTAGCACATCAATGGAAATCAATCCAGATGTATATGATCGGCGGTAATGAAAACCGTGATAACAAATTCTTACTCACTGATCATTATCCTGACTTCTTAGCAGTTAATACTTCAGGTGAAGACTTTAACCGTCAAAAACTTGCTACACGTGCATTCTCTGAAATGTTACTGGAAATGCTTCTGATTGCAGAAACAATGACAGAGTTCAGTGATGTGGATGTTAAGTACAAACGTGTATGGCGCGATGATAAGATGTTCTTAGCTCACAACTTGAACAAAGTCAATTATTTAGTAGTTGCAAAATACAATTTCGATAACAAATAACTTAGGAGTACACCTTGGCTACTACAGATATTATATTGCCTCAAGTAAATGCCAGAGGTATATTCGTATTATACGCACCATATGCCAACTACTTAGATCCAAACACTATTTACGAGTGTAAAGAGATTCGTAAGTTTGACGAACTGATTAAGAAGAAAGTAAATATCCGTAAAGAGTACTATAACAACAGTATCTCTGAAGCCGATTATAAAACTCATCTCGCTAACGGTGCAAGCATTGTAACACTAAGAAGTGATGCAGGTCAACTGCGATATGTTCCTAGTCCTTACATTAAATCATTTCCGTTAGGTATTGGTGTACCGTATCGAAATATAGTTCTGGGTATTCGTTTGGGTGCTCTGAAAGATGATGTTGACTTGACTGTCTTGAAAACAAAAATACAAGATTTAGTTAAGAACACAATGGGTATTGATTCTGAGTGCATTACTGCTGTGACATCTGAGACCACTATCCTAAGTTATGCTGATAGTGATTCACTTGAATTGGCTAGAAAAACAGCTACAACTGATCCTACATCTAATACATCTAAATTAGTAAAGCAGGAAGCAGAGATACTTGCATTGAGAAATACAATTACTTTGCTAGAGAAATATATCGTTGACAATAAGATATAAAGATAGAACATAATAGATACAGGAGCACTGCTCCTGTATCTATTTCTATTTATGTTTAACCACCACCAACAGGAGTACCACCAACACCTGGTCCACCTGAGTTGTTGTGAGCGTGTTTATTCAGCGACACAGCCCCACCATTGGACAATACGTCACGTTTAGTTTTAATATCATAATCAAAGTAAGCATCAGATAGACTAGTGCCATTACCTGGAGAACCAGCAATACCACCGGCGATATAGTAGTCACCTTGTTGTTTATAGTCGCCTTTGTGATTATGTGTAGGGGCTTCTGTATTGACAGTTGTATGTTCTTCATTTCTGTCTTTAGATTTGAATTTGATTTCTTTATCTGATTCTAAAGAGATAAGATCTTTAGCATACATTTTGATTACATGTTTAGTCATATCGAAATATGAGCCTTCAGTATTACGCATGTAGATTTGATGTTCACCTGAATCTATTTTAATAGTATTATCAATGTCATCCGTAATGGTCACAATACCTGCAGCTACGTCAACATTAATATCGTACTTCCATTTCTCTTTATCGGCTTTAGATGTACTGATGATATTTACATATTTTTTGTGAGTGTCCACACCCCATGAATAAGAATTGTTCTCTGTTAGAGGAATATCTTCTTCTCTTGTTGCAGATACGGCATTATGTACGGTTTCTAAGCGACGAGTAAGACCATCGTTCTCTAAGACAGTCCAGTAGTACAATTGGCTGTCCCCTACGCGCCATAGCTGGACTTTCTCACCACGTCTGACGTCAGGTGCGGTCTTTTGATAAGACGTCCCCATAGGTGTCCATTTGGCCCTTACAGTGTTTGCTATTTCAACAGTACTAGAATAGCTACTGCCTTTAGAATCTTGACCAGATACGGTCATCTTTTCCATGTTGTCTGTAATCTCACCAGACAGATAAATAAGATCCTCGATTGGAGCAGCTTCAATTTCATCTGAATCCAGTTTCTTATTAATGGCAACAATACCAATACTATACGGTACCATCGCACTGCTTGTTGCAGCCATAGCAATTCCTTTTACTAAAACAAATAATCTCATAGTGATAAATAAATGAGTAAGAAATACTAAGGACTAAAAATGCGTTACGTTAAGCTAGAATTAAAAGGTTTTCGCAGAATTGCATTAGCAGGAATACATACATTCGTGATTGAACCACATTCATCTACCCAGATTATCCTAGGTACGAATGGTTGCGGTAAATCATCAATCATGAAACAACTTTCGCCTGATCCAGCTAAAAAAGATGACTTTAGTAAAGACGGGTATAAAAAGATTTGGATAGAACACAATGGAGTTATCTATTCTATCTTGACAGAATTTGAACATGGTACTCGTTGTACATTTGTAAATGAAACTACAGGTGAAATAATCAACAACAAAGGTACAGCTAAAGTACAAGAACAATTAAATAGACAAGTATTAGGATACAATCCTGAGATACATGATATCTTAACAGGACAAGAACGATTCACAGACATGTCACCATCTAGACGTCGTGAATGGTTTACAATGATGTCAGATGTAGACTATACATTTGCTATTAAGTTATTCAATAAAGCTAAAGAGAATGCTCGTGATGTATCCGGAGCATTGAAACAAGCTAAGAAACGTTTGAATGAAGAATACTCATTGATCATTACGGAAGAAGAACGTCTTCGCATCAATGATAACATTAAAGAGATAGAAAACAGAATTGAAGCTTTAAGAGCTATTAATGTTTTACCAGTTAACAGAGATACTCGTTCATTAAAAGAACAATTGTCTCAATTGATGATTGATATTGAGAAATCAGTAAAAATCATTACTCGTGCTCGTAACTTCATGATGACAAACAAAGTAAGTGCAGATGCTTCTGGTGAATTAGAATCCGAGATAGCTAAGTACAATTCTTTGATCGGTGGGGTAGATGCTCGTTCTAGTACGCTTATTGAAGAATACGATAGATTGAAATCTAAATCTGATTTGGTTAGAAACAATACAAATAAGAATGTAGAAATTCTTTTATCTAACAAAGATAAAATCAATGAAGAAATAAACACCATTAAAGCTGGTTTAGATCCTAAGTTTGATTACAGTAATGCCAGTATGAAAGCAATGTCATTACGTGCCTGCTTTGATTCTTTAATGAATGTATTCGAGAACATTGAAATACGTCCTACTAAGAAAGATATTTCATTACAGAGTCTAATAGGTGAACGTAATGATATAAATACTAAACTAGCTGCTGCAGATGCTAGATTAGAAATGTTACGTAACAAGAAAACTGACTTACTTCAACATAGTCATGAAAAGAATACAGAATGTCCTGAGTGTGGGCACAGATGGATTCCTGGTTATAATGAAAAAGAATTGAAAGACACAGAAGAGATTTTAGAGAAAGGCATTTCATTCAAAGCGAAAGCAGAAGAAAAGATTGCTGAGCTAAACAGAGTAATTGAAATAGAAACAGATTACGATAATCATCTTCGTAATTATATTTCAATAATGGAACACAATACAGAATTATTTTCATTACGTGAATATATCTATAACAATAAACTCTTAGAAGAAAATCCTCGTTCTATTATTAATGTAATGACAACATATCAACGTGGTCTGGATAAATCTATTCGTGCTGAAACATTAGCAAATGAATTAGTACAAATTAATAGAGACATCGATAACTCAAAAGCCACAGATGGTATCAACGTACATGAACTAGATGTACGTATGGAAGAAATTACAAAAGAGTTAGGAGTATTGACAGAACAGAAAAGATTACACATTGATCAATTAGAAATCAGTAAGCGTAAACTAGCTGCTTTAAATGCTTACATGAATCACATGACAACAGTTGCAGACCTACGTGATAAAATGTCAGAACGTGAACTGAACTTAGCTCAAGTAATTGTGTCTGATAATATCACTAACATTATTCGTGAAGAACAAACACATTTAGCATCACTGATTAATCGTTCTAAAGATATCGAATCACGTATGACTGTGATTAAAGAAATCGAAAGTAATATTGAACGTTTGACTATTGATGAAAAACTGTATAACGAAATAGTGGTTTCATTATCACCTACAAATGGTTTAATAGCCGAGGGTTTATTTGGTTTTATTAAATTAGTTGTAAAACAAATGAATGCAATCCTAAAAGACATGTGGAACTATCCATTAGTCATTACTCTTCCAACTTTTGAAGATGGTGCTAATGAACTGAACTACAAGTTTCCTGTTGCTGTTGGTGAGAACATGGAAATGACTAAAGATGTTGCAGATGCATCTGACGGTCAAATAGAAGTATTTAATCTAGCATTTAAATTAGTAGCAATGCGTTACTTAGGTCTTTCTAAGTACCCTATGAAACTAGATGAGTTTGGTAAGGGCTTCGATGTAGAACATCGTAATCAAGCAACTCGTTTCATTAAAGCATTCATGGAGTCCGGTGAATGTGAACAAATATTTATTGTATCTCACTATGTTGAAAGTTATGGTGCATTACCTAACTCAGAGGTATGTGTAGTATATGATAAAAACATTATCATCCCTAAAGATGAATTCAACTCTCACGTTTTAATAAATGGAATAAGGAATATGTACAATGGACAATAAAGTTCAACAGTTAAAAGATGAAGTTACATTAGCGCAATCACGCATCAGTATGTTGTTGATTTCCACTTTGGCACAAATGGAAGCAGATACTAAAGCTCGTGAAGCCATGTATACAGAAACACTAGAAGATAGTAAAGCAACTATCTCTGAGTTGCATAGTCAGTTTTCTGCTGTTAAAGAAGAGTTGGATGAACAACGTAAAGAGAACAAAGAACTGAAAGAAAAAGAACAATCTTTCATCGATGAACTCAGCGCTCAACAAAAACAGATTACCGACATGATCCCTGCTATTCAGTTTTTGGATAAAATGCAATCACGCTCATCTATGTTTATTTCATACCAAGCACAAATCGATGGCGTAATTCACAAAGTAGAAGATGTTCGTTTATATGAACATATACACCAAACCCTCATTCCACGATTCTTGGCTGATTCTCCTAGCTTGTATGGTGTATTGGAGGTATGGCGTACCGCTAGCGCGTTTGACTTCTTGTCTATCGGCGCAGAGACCATTCGTACGATTCTTATACAGGCCAATAGTACGTCTTGGGATTTGTTCAATGCATTAGCTAGATGTCTCTACGGAGAATATCCTGAAATGATTGATGAGCTACGTGAAATGTACGATATATACGTAGAAGAGACCATAAGTGAGAATGAAGAATATCGAGACGAGGAAGAAGTAGAGGGACTAACCAAAGTAGCAGAGAATGTCCCATCTACGTTGGATGTAGAAGAACTGGTTGAAAAAGTAGAAACAGTTGCTAAGACCCCTGCGTCTAAACGACCAAGACCTAAGAAGCAACCTAACAACTCTTCTAAACCGTAATAAAAAGAAACCATAAATAGAAATAGATACAGGAGCATTGCTCCTGTATCTATTATGGTCATTATTGCGGTACAGCGGAGAAATTAGAACCAATGTCTAAGAAGAAAGCATGTGATAACACAGCACGTTCATTAGGAACCATCTTGGCATCCATCGCATAGATGTCTTTCATAGCTGTAGTCTTAAAGTTATGCTTAGGATAATCTACAGCATCTGTAGAAATATCTACAGACCATAAGTCATCTTCTTCCATAGTCCAGTACTCTGCCAATCTACCTATGCCTGTGATTAAAGGCAACTTAGGTTCTTTATGATATAAGTAAGAACCTGGCAACATAGTTGGTTCTACATATTCACGGGCTACACGTATTTCAGGATTATCCAGTAATACAATAAATGAATTAAATGTATTTAAGTAGTTAGTCAAGAACTTATCACTTGTTAAGTCTTCTTTAAATACAAATGAGTTTTCATCATTCTTCTCTAAGCCAAGTTCAACATAGTTAACAGACTTGTGTGTCTCCATAATGCGCTTAGCCAATGGGATTCTATCCCAATTGATTTTAAGAGTATTCATACCTGTAATTTTAAATACATCAGAATCATTAATGTGGATATAGCCACCAATCACCAATATTACAGTTTTATTAGTAATGTCTTCACCTACGTCAATATTAGTCTGGTAATATAGAGGAACATCGGTTTGATGTTTATAAATCATAGTAGGTGTTATTAACTTTGTTTTAATAGAACCTAGTTGTTTGAAATTTAAAATACCCATGTGGTTATTATTACGATTGAGTACATTACGCATACCGCCTAATACCCATAAACCATCTGAAGAATATTCTGTATAATGTAACATTCCGTTCACAGTAACCAAACAATGATCAAAGAAGTCTTTATAAGAAATATCTGGTTTAGTTAAGAATATAGATTCTTTATCTTCAATAGGTAAATCAGCATCAGGAGCAAATTTGTGATTTACTGGTAAGGTGGTATAGCCAGCAAGGAATAAGTCACCATAACGAATACCGCATTCTTTAATAGAGTACTTTAGATTAGTAGTAGGTAAAGCATCATTACCTATGTGAACTAAGTATTCCTCGAATGTACCTTCAAACTCTGTCATTCCAGATCTGATCTCAGTAATGTCCAATCCCTCAGTTTGACCAGGTGTACCGTAAGGATTAATTAAGTTTATTCTTACTTGTTGATAGGTAGATAAAATCTCTCGACAGTTCATCGGAAGCACGTCGAATTCTTCCCATAGTCCATCGCTACCAAAGGCTTTCCCTATGGCTGAATCAACTGCATATGTCATTGTAAACTCCCGTTATTGCAGAATATTATTTATCAAGATAATATGATTATTAATTTGTTTGAAAATTTAATGCTCATACTATTTTTATAAACCTAAATATGGAGTCAAAAATGGCAGATGCTACTTACCAGTACCCGTTTGATTACACGGGTGCTGCAACTACTAATAAGGTAGTCGGTGAAAAGCACATATTGACAAGAAACAATTACTCCGATTTCCATTACATTATTCCGAAGTTTGCACCTTACTTTGAACATAGTTTGGTGATGACTTTTGTAGGTACCGACGGCACACGTAGAACCTTAGTAGAAGGTATCGACTGGTATTGCACCCACAAATTTAAAGAGGCCAGTTTATCGACGGCTCACCCTATTTATGGTTCCGTTACTTTTCTGAATAATAACTTAGCTGGCGTTGTTACAATTGGCTATCAAACCCTAGGTGGTAAGTGGACAATTGATACCAAAGCAATTCAAGACATCCTAGCTGCGGACATCCAAAACCCAAGGACTACTTATTGGGAAGAAATTGTAAACTTGCCTGAACGCTTTCCAGTTACCAATCATGATTTCAACATCATTGATTTTACTGGCATGTCAGACGTACGTGATTCACTGACTAAAATTGAACAAGCAATTCGTACCTCTAAAGGTACAGTAGGTGTTGATCACGTCGACAGACGGGATAACCCACATGATGTAACAAAAGAACAAGTACAATTAGGTAATGTTTTAAACTTACCTATCTTACCTGCTACAATGGGTGCTAATAATACTAACAATTATTACATGACCCCAATAGGCGTTCGTTCTATTATTGACTACTACGTTAAAGAAGCATTTAATGCACACATAGCAGATAGAAATAACCCGCATGGTACTACCCCTGCTCTCATTGGTACGTTGACCACTGCGCAAATTAATACCTTGTTGAATGGTAAACTTAACAATAATGCAACAGCTTACAATACTCATCGATTCAATGATCTTTCTCCAGAGGACTTTAAATCATTTGTATTAGAAGGCACGGCTAAAGACTCAGAACGGATTGATGGACGTTCTTACCAGCAGTTGGTAGCTGACATCATTAGTAGTGTTAATGCATCCACATCCAGCGGTGGCCTTACTGAGAATGAAGTTATTAATGTAATGTCTAACAACACAGCCGCAAATGCTGTGACCTGGAACAGCCGTACAGAATCACAATATGCTACTTGGTTAAATGATAACGCCGTATTGAACGCTACTACATTAGAACAGAAAACTCTAGCAGAGATTACTGACCTTGTTAAAAATGAAGTACTGGGTTCTGGCGTAGCACTAGCTACAGACTTAGTACCAATAACAGACCATCTTACTGTAGTGGATGACAAACTACAAGCTTTGATGGACTCAGATATTGCTACTGCAGTAATCACAGACAGTCTGACCCAGACGTTAACTGAATTAGTAGTGACAGTGACAGATAGTAATGTAGAGCAAAATGATAGACTGATTACATTAGAGTCAAGTGTAAGCACGAGTTCTGTTGTTATTTCAGACATGCAAATTAAAGTAGCTGCTTTAGAAACAACAATGACAAACATAGATACTGTAGTAGATGACAAAGTGGCACTGGCTACTGGTACTATCGAAACAAGTATTGATGGTTTGAATAACGCTGTTAATGCGTTGAAGCGTCCTCAGGTGTGGACACCTGCTACTTTAGAAGTTGATGTAGCAGATCCAACAAGACATATTCTAGTCATATGGCCAGATAATAAAAAGAGACTTTCAGTTGATGCCACTGCTTTAGTAGCAGGCGATAAGATAGTTATAAACATAGATCCTGGTTACACTGACTATGATCCTATTGAAATAGATAATATTCGATCTAGTATAGTGTTTAAGGTTAGTGACACTATTGAAGTTACTACTGATGACAATACTGTATTAGTAATAACAAATATAGATCCTATATCTAATGTTTATAATATTGAAACTGGTCTATCGGTTTTAAGAATAGAACGTGTAATAGACCCTGAAACATCTACAGGTGTTTGGTTGTTAACCGAATAATTAAAGGAACATAACAGTGAATAATTTATTTAGACACGAATTGGATTTAACTGGTGTTAGTCCAAATAACTTAGTGGCTAATGAACCTCACACTATGAAGGCCCGCAATCGTCGTATTGTGGTGCCTTTGTATGGCGGGTTTTATTGCGAGTCACTTGTAGTAACTGATACCGTTACGGGACGTGCATTAATTGATAACCAAGACTATATTGTAGACGACTTTTTACAAGTACCTATGGACTTGAGTGGTAAAGAAATTGCTACCACTATTGTAGTAATCAATAAAGCCGTTAGT